>SL_7KL_010_BRINEDRAFT_10000040_pt1 | contig 50113 bp, 50 predicted proteins | sample SodLak_010_BRINE_FD_10663 | JGI IMG/M metagenome (IMG submission 10663)
ATATCATCACCGCCCACGATCCGCGCTACGTGCTGGTGCTGGCGGGCGATCATGTCTACAAGATGGACTACGGCACGATGATCGCGCGGCATGTGGAATCCGGCGCGGAGATGACCGTGGGCTGTGTGGAGACACCGATACAGCGGGCCAGGGCCTTCGGTGTGATGAGCGTCGATGAGCACGGCCAGGTGCTGGAATTCACCGAAAAGCCCGAACGGCCGGATCCGATCCCGGGGGATCCCGGCAACGCCCTGGTGTCCATGGGGATTTATGTCTTCAACCGCGATTATCTGTTCCGCGCCCTGCGCCAGGATGCCGAGGATCCGGATTCGGATCGCGATTTCGGCCGCGATGTCATTCCCCGCGCCATTCATGAAGCGAAAGTCGTTGCCTACCCGTTCCGCGATCCGCAGAGTGGCGAACAACCCTACTGGCGTGATGTGGGTACCGTCGATGCCTTCTACGAGGCCAACCAGGAACTGATCGGCGCGCGGCCGGAACTCAATATCTACGATGAGCTGTGGCCGATCTGGACTTACCAGGCGCAGTTGCCGCCGGCGAAGTTCATCAATGTGCAGATGAATGACGAGGATCTGCCTGGAATGGCCCTGGATTCGATGGTTTCGGGCGGTGACATCATATCGGGCTCGCTGGTGCGCCACAGCTTGTTGTTTTCCCAGGTCCAGGTGCAGCCGCAGTCGGTGGTTGAGGATTCGGTGTTGCTGCCGGCGGTGATCGTTGGTCAGGGCTGTCGGATCCGCCGTGCGGTGATCGACGAGGGCTGCCGCATCCCCAATGGCACCGTCATTGGATATGATCTGGAACAGGATCGCAGTCGCTTCTATGTTTCGCCGGGGGGTGTGGTGCTGGTGACGCCGGAGATGCTCGGTCAAGAGGTTGATCACGTGCGTTGAGGAGACACTGATTCATCCCCGCGCCTGCGCCCGAGACCGGTTTTGAGCATCTGGCAAGGCACGACGCGCGCCTTGTCCCGAAAGAAATGCGGACTCCAGCGCAGACCTGCGAACAAATCAGTGTTCCCTTAAGCAAGGCCAGGAAGACGGGCGTGTCTTTCAGGCAACAGATTCGTGCCCCCGGAGAGCCGAACAACACGGCCCGGGTAGGCCGTTGGAGGAGATAAGGGCATGGCCATGTTCGATTTGGGGAAACGCGGGGACGGTAGCAAGCCGGAATCCAGCCAGGAGGATGTCAAGATGCAGGATCGGGAAACGACGGGAGCATCAGCGGTTCAGGGAAGTGGCGCGGGCACCAGTGGACGCGGCGCCGCCGTGATCGGGCCATCGATTCATATCGAGGGGACCTTGCGGGGTGGTGAGGACCTGGTGATCGAAGGCCAGATCAACGGCCGCATTCACCTGCCCGAAAACAGCCTGACCATCGGCGCCAAGGGGCGCATCAAGGCCGAAGTCTATGCGCATACCGTGTACGTTGAAGGGTCGGTGGACGGCGACCTCTATGGTGCCGACCGCATTGTCATCCGTAAGTCGGCGGAGATTCGCGGCAATCTGATGGCGCCGCGGGTGGCCCTTGAGGAGGGCGCCCGTTTCAAGGGTGCCATCGAAATGGATAGCAAGGCCGTTGAATCGGCGATGAACAAGGCCAAACAGGCCTCTGCCGCCGAGACTCCGGCAACCACCAACGGTGCGGCCGCGGCCGACAACAAGGGTGCCAGTGCCGGTTCCCCGGCCAAACCAGCGGCGGAAGCGGTAGGCGCCAAGGGCGGCGCCTGATCTGGTGGGAGCCGCAAAGCAGACAGCCCAGCGATGACGGTGGCAGAACGGGAGCGCGGCCGGGCAGGGGGCAGCCAGAGTTCCGGCGATTTCCCGGCCCGCCTGCTGCAGTCGACGGTTGACTGTCTGGAGGCAGGCGAGCGGCGGGTCATACTCGATCTCGGTCCGGCGCACCCGGGGACCCTCGACTTGCTGTCCGGGTCTCGCTGTCGCTACTGCATCGGTGACGCGCTGGAGGCTTTGACGCGGCTTGATCCGGAGCGCGAACCGGGGGAGCTGGATACAGCATTGGCGCAACTGCTTCCGGTCGAGGTGTTCGCCAACGCCGATCTGGTGCTGTCCTGGCAGCTGTTTGATTATCTGGAACGGCCTGTACTGGAGGCCTTCGGCAGGCATCTACCGAATCTTCTCGCGCCCGGCGGTCATCTCCACGCCATCACCGAATACAGTGCCGGCACCATGCCGGATCCGATGCATGGCCTTTTTCTCGACCGGGATGGCACTGTCCGCCGCATTGGCACGCATGCCGGCCAACGGCGGACCGCGCCGCGCCATGCCCCGGCCGAACTGCAGAGGCGCCTTGGCGGTCTGCAGATGGAGCGTGCGGTGCTGCTTGGCAATGGCATGCAGGAATACCTGTTCCGTCTCTGAGGACCATCGCCATGCGCGTACCGTGCCTGACCCTTCGTGCCTTGCTGCTCCCCCTGCTACTGGCTATTGCGAGTGCCCTGCCCGCTGCCGACGGGGACCATCCGGCCCTCTGGCGGGTTGATGGCGGGGATTCCACGCTCTACCTGTTCGGCACCATGCACCTGCTGCCCGAGGGTCACACGCCGCTGGCACCGGTGATCGAGAGCGCCTTTGATTCCAGTGATGTGCTGGTGCTGGAAATGAACCTGAGCAACCTCAATCAGGCGGAAATCCAGCAGCTCATGTTTCAGCGAGGGCTCAATATGGATGGCCGCCGGCTCTCGACGATTGTCGGTCCCGAGCGTTGGCCAGAGGTGCGCAGTGCGGTCGAGCAGGTGGGCCTGCAGCCCGTGTTGCTGGAAGGCATGCAGCCCTGGCTGGCCGGCATGACCCTGACGCTGAGCTCCTTGCATCAACTGGGCATGCGGCCGGATCAGGGTGTCGAGTCATACCTGCTGCGACGCGCCGGTAACGCTATGGAAGTGCGTGAGCTGGAGAAATTCCGCGAGCAGCTCGGCGTGCTGGCCAATCTGGCCGAAGAGACACAGATTGCCTTGCTGATGCAGACAGCGCGGGAAATGGATGATCTGGAGTCGATCACCATGCAGACGCTGGAGGCCTGGGCGGTGGGCGATGTTGCCGCCCAGGAGCGGTACCTGCTCGAGACCTACAGCGATTATCCGGATCTCTACAAGGCGCTGATTGTCGATCGCCATCGCGACTGGCTGCCGCAACTCGAGACCATGCTTGCCGAGCCGGGCACGTATTTCATCGCCGTGGGAGCCTTGCACCTGGTGGGTGAGGACAGCGTGTTGCAGGCCCTGCGACGTGCCGGTCATGCGCCGCAGCGCATCCACGGGGAGGCGGACTGATGGGGGCTTTCTCCCGGCGGCACTTCGGGATGCCGATGGCAGGTTTGCTGGCAACCGGCTTGCTGCTGGCGCCGTTGGTCCAGGCCGGTTCCTATCCGGACTGGCAGGGTGTGCCGCTGTACGGAACCCTGAATGCGTATGCCGATGAGTCCGACTGGATGGCGGTGATTCAGGTTCGCGCCGGCGGTGGCGCAGCAATGCCGGAAGCGGCCGGCGCCGATTGTCAGGGCTACGTCGAGCAGGCGCAGCCGGACCTGGATCTCAATTTACGTACCGACGAGCCGTGGGATCTGGTCATTCGGCTGGCAACCCGGGAACCACTGCTGATCCTGGTCTATTCCAGCGAGCGGCAATGGGTCTGCTCCTCGCCGGAGGAGGCGGGTGGGCGGAGTCAGCTGAGTCTGGTCATGGACGATGTCAGTCCCGGTAACTTCAATATCTGGGTAGGGCATCGGGACAGCGACGCCGATTACCCCCGCGTGGACATGACCGTGGAGTTCCGTCGCGGAGAGGATGGTCTCGAACTATAGGCAAAAGGGCAGTGTTTCCCCGGGAAAATCTCTTCCCGCGCCGGGCAAAGCCAAGCAACCGTTTGCCGAACGAAAAAAAACCCCGCGGTTGCGGGGTTTCTTCATGCGAATGTCGGTTCGGCTCAGATTGCCGAGACGTTCGCTGCAGCCAGACCCTTCTGGGTGGACTGGGTCTCAAACTGAACACGCTGGCCTTCGGCCAGGGTGCGGAAACCGTCGCCCTGGATGGCGGAGAAATGCACGAAAACGTCCTTGCCGCCGTCTTCCGGAGAGATAAAGCCAAAGCCCTTGCTCTCGTCGAACCACTTCACGGTACCGGTCATCATTTGGAGTCTGCTCCTTCGGATACTATTTTCACGAACAATTTAGCAGGTCTTTACTGAACGACGTCCTGGAGTGACTACCAACACGGGAAGACTACCGGATCTTGCGACAGGGCGGACACTGCTTCTTCAAATGTATACCCAATCCCGGCCGTCCGCCAATGCCCTGCGTGAATTTTTTGCGATTCGTCCGCGGCCGGCTGCGGCTCACGACTCCCCCACGGCCGCAGCCGAAAACCCGTCCGGCGGACCGGACGGGCCCGGTCAGGGTTTTCTCAAGGCGCTGCGCAGCGCGCCTTGCCTCGGTAAAAATGCGGACTCCAACGCAGGCGTGCGAATAAATCAGCGTTTCCTTAACGACGGTTGATGCTGAATGCGCCGGGGCCGGTGAAGAACAGCGCTACCGCCGTGAACAGGAAGAAGCCCTGCAGTTCCAGCTGCCAGCCGCCGTGTTGGGTCAGCATGAACAACTCGTTCGGGTGCGCCAGGGCGATGGCGAGAAGCATGTTGACCACAATCAGCAGTGCGCCGACTCGCGCATAAAGCCCAAGAATGATCATCACCGGTGCTACAACCTCGCCGACGTAGACGCCGTAGGCGAACAGTTCCGGCAGGCCGTTGTTGACCACCATGCCCTTGATGCCATCGATCCCGTGAATCAGCTTGTGCACGCCGTGAAACAGCATCAGGATGCCCAGCGTCTGGCGCAGGATGAATTTCCCGAACTCGTCGTTCATCAGCATGATTCCTCTCCTTGTTTCAATTGTTTGCGCATGACAGCGAGCCAATCCTGTCCGTTCTTCGGTGCCGCCTCGGCGGCTGCCGCGGTGACTCTGTGATCATGACGCTGAGGTCCTGCACCGAGCTCCTGCAGATACGGTGAGGGGGGCCGGGTCTGCAGACTGCCATCCAGCGTCAGCAGATCGGAATGATGCATCAGAAGGCGTTCACGCGCCCGGGTGATCGCAACGTAGGCCAGGCGGCGCTCCTCGGCAGCGTTCTGCACCCGTCCTTCACGTTCCAGTGGCATCAGGCCTTCGGTGAAGCCCGCCAGATGGACTTCAGGCCATTCCAGGCCCTTGGCCGCATGGATGGTGCTCAGGACGACGCCAGCATTCTGTTCGTCGCCGTTCTTCGCGCCCAGGGTTTCCAGTGCGGATTGCCAGCGCTGGGCCGCCGTGTCGGCGGCCGTGTCGAGCCGTCGGTTGAGAATGCGCTGGACGGCTTCGAGACGTGGATGTCCGCGTGACGGTGCCGCCTGGGACGGGCGGCGGCGTCGCAGCCACCGGCTGAACAAGGGCGTCTCCTGGCACCAGCGGACCAACCCCTCGGGCCCGCGGCGGCGCAGTCGCTCCAGCGCCTGATGCAGTTCCAGAGCCGCGTCTGCAGTGCCCGGCTTGAGCTGTCCGGCCACCGCCAGCGGGTCCGAGCCGGGCTGGCTGAGCAGCCGCCCCACACCACGGCTGCCGAGCCCGGGTACCAGCTCCGCCAGTCGGATCAGTGCACCGCTGTCGCGGGGGTTGGCGGCCAGCCGGGCCGCGGCCAGCATCATGCGTACATCGGCATGACCGAGCAGGTCCATGCTGCCGCGCACCTCGAACGGAATGCCCCGCTCGAGCAGTGCTGGCTCCAGCAGCCGCGCCATGCGTTTCTTGCGATAGAGCACCGCCATGTCATGGGCAGGAATACCGTCATCCAGACGCCGCCGGATCTGGCTGGCGAGGCTCTCGGCCAGGGCGTTGGCGTCGGTATGCAGATGGATTTGCAGCACTGCATCACCGGTGCCGGAGCGCACCGGCCGCGGCGTCTTGTCCAGGCGGTCACTGTTATGCGCCACCAGTCGACCGGCGCCATCAACGATCTCCGGTCTCGAGCGATAGTTACGCTCCAGCCGGTAGACCGTTGCCTGGAACTGGGCGATGAAATCCTTGAGGTTGTCGGGTCGCGCATGCCGCCATTCGTAGATTGCCTGGTCGTCATCGCCCACCAGCAGAATACTCCGGCAGGGCGGTGCGATAAGTTTCAGCAAGCCGAATTGGGCGCCATCTGTATCCTGGGCTTCGTCCACGGTGATGTCGCGGAAGCGCTCCCGCAGTTCTGCGGCCAGGTCCGGACAGGCCTCCAGCAGGCGACTGCTCAGCAGTATGAGGTCGCTGTAGTCGAGCAGGCCGGAGTCGCGCTTCTGCGTCTCGAATCGGCGGAAACGCTGCAGACAGCGGGCGCTGGCCACGGGTCCGAATTCGGTCTCCGACAGGGCTTCGTGAAAGGCAGGGAAATCACGATCTGCGCTGATGTCCAGGCCGCGCGCCGTGCAGGCTTCATACACATCAATCGCGATCTGCCGGCGACGCCGATCGCTCAGCACCCCGGCAAGCAGGGTATCGAGCATGCGCCGACTGTCGTCGCCATCCATCTGCGTGGCCCGCATGGGAATGCCGATCTGCTGACCGTGTTTCCGCAGCAACTGTCGGCCGAAGGCGTGGAACGTACCGATGAACGGCAACTCGGCACCAGCCGGCAGACCCTGTTGCAGGCGTTCACGCATTTCCGCGGCAGCGCGATTGGTAAAGGTCAGGAGCACCATCGAGTCCGGCGGTAGCCGGTCCTCGGACAGGCGGCGCAGGGCGCGTTCGGTGGTGCAACGCGTCTTGCCCGAGCCGGCGCCGGCGAGCACGGCTGCCGGCCCCTGGCCGTGGGCCACGACCTGTTGCTGATCCGGGTCGAGCGAGAGAATCCGGTGCAACCCCTGCCTCCGTCGGTTGGCGACCTTGCGACACATCTGGTCAGGTCGGCCGTGTTCTGCTTCCATGTACGGCCATTCAAACAACCCCGGGAGCATTCCATGCCCGCAGACGTTTTTCATGCCGCAGTGACCTTACCACTGGATACGGCGCGGCAGATCATCGCCGCCACCCTGGCCGAGGGCGAGGCGCGCAAGCTGCAACCGTTGACGGTTGCCGTACTTGATGCCGGTGGTCACATCGTGGCGCTGGAACGGGCCGACGGCGCCGGACTGATGCGACCGGAAGTGGCTCTCGGCAAGGCGCGGGCCGCTCTCGGTATCGGTATCGATAGCGGCACCATCGGCGCCCGGAACCAGGGCCGTGACGCCTTTCTCGCTGCCGTCGCCGTGGCCTCCGGCGGCACCTTCGTGCCTGTGCCGGGTGGTGTCCTGGTGCTGGACGGGCAACGGCGCATGATTGGCGCCGTCGGTGTCAGCGGTGATGCCTCGGATCAGGACGCTGCCTGTGCCTGTGCCGGGATCGATGCTGCCGGCCTCCAGGCCGGCCTGGACGCAGCCAGCTGAATACTCCCCGCCGCAATGGCCCGTAGCCCAGGCTGCGGGCCATTTCCACTGATTCGTTAGACTCCCGTGACGGGTTGCTGCCCGATCGCCTGACCGACGCGAACGGCCTGATCCACCAGCAGGCTGGTGTCCAGGTTCGCTGCACCGGGGGGCAGGACCACGATCACGGTGGATCCCATGTTGAAACGACCCAGCTCGGCCCCGCGCAGAAGCCGGGGTGCCTCACGGTCGAAACTGCGGACCGTGATCCTGCGCGCGGGTGGAGGCGTCACCTCACCGGCCCAGACCGTCTCGATGCTGGCGACATTGATGGCACCGACCAGTACCACGGCCATCGGTCCGAATGCGGTCTCGAACAGGCAGACCAGGCGCTCGTTGCGGGCAAACAGATTGGGGATCGTGCGTACCGTGTGGCGGCCGACACTGAACAGCCTGCCCGGCACATGCACCGTCTCCAGCAGGCGGCCATCCGCCGGCATGTGCACCCGATGATAATCACGGGGTGACAGATACACGGTCATGAAGCAGCCATCCAGGAACGGTCGGGCCCGCGCAGGGTCGCCGCCGAGCAATGTGGTCAGCGAATAATCATGGCCCTTGGCCTGCAGCACGCGATCGGCGTCGAGGCGACCAAAGGCGCTGATCGCGCCATCGGCCGGGCAGCAGATCGCCTGGGGGTCTTCAGGCAGGGGCCGGGCGCCGGGTTTCAGTGCGCGGGTAAAGAAGGCGTTGAAGTGCGCATAGGTGGACGCGTCCGGCTCGGCTGCGTCGCGCATGGAGACGCCGAACCGCCGAATGAACCAGTTCGTGAAGGGGATCCGGATGCGCGGGTTTTCTATGCGCGTAAAACGGTGCGCCAGACGGGAAATCGCGTGCTGTGGTAACGGGTAGAGTGGCAGGCTCTTGAGCCAGTCCGAAAAGCTTGCCCGGCCCTCCAGGCCGAACCGGTCCTGCTCTTGCGTCATTCCTAGCGTCCGGCGTGGTGGTCGAGAATCTTCTGCAGATCCCGGCTCATGTCGGCAGGCCGGTGGGGCGCCTGAAAGATCGCCTGGAGCTGACCATCAGGGTTGATCAGCAGCACCGCAGAGCCGTGGTCGACCATGTAGTCGTCTTCGCCGTTTTCGTTGTGCCGCACGTGAACGATGCCCAGATCACGGGCCAGGCGGTCGATCTGTTCCAGATCCCCGGTGACTCCGGTGAAGCTGTCGTGAAATGCCGGCACGTAGGCGGCGAGCCGCTCCTTGGTGTCGCGGTCCGGATCCACGGTAACGAACAGGGTTCGCAGTGCCGGTTTGCCGTTCACCGAATCCTGTACCCGCGCCAGATCGATCATGGTGGTCGGGCAGATATCCGGACAGTTGGTGAAGCCGAAGAACACCAGATTCCACTGACCGTGGAAGTCCTGCTCGTTGAACGGCTGTCCTTCATGCGTGACCAGCGAGAAATCGGTGACGGCCCGGCCACCCTCCAGGTAGGTCGCCCCCATTTGCTCGGAGTCGAGTGTTGCCGGCGCGAACAGGTGACTGGCCGCGAACATGCCACCGCTCAGTGCGAGTACACCCGCCAGTGCGGCGAGGACAATAAACGCTGTATTTGATGGATTCTTCATGATGGCGCGGATTCTGGCACAGACTGTGGTCGGGAGACACTGCCCGGATTGCTCACGCGCAGTGCCGATGCATGTCATGGACAACGGCTGGGGCCGAGGATTCCGACGCGCGGTGAGGCGGCGCTTTGCTGTATGCTTTCGCGCCTGCTCCCGATGGAAAAATGTCGACCACGTATCATGCTCGAAGTCTACCCAGCACAGCACGGCCTGTTGACGATCCGAGACCACGTTCGCTGGACAGCGAGCCGGTTCACCGAAGCGGGGCTGGCGTTCGGGCATGGCACGGACAACGCCCTGGACGAGGCGGCGGCGCTGGTCAGTCACAGCCTGCATCTACCGCCGCAGATCCCTGATCTGTACTGGGATGCGCGCATTACCGAGAGCGAGCAGGCCTTGATTCTCGATCGCGTCGCGCGGCGGATCGAAACCCGTCTGCCCTTGCCCTATATCACCGGCGAGGCCTGGTTTGCCGGGCTGCCGTTTCATGTCGATCAGCGTGTGCTGATCCCGCGATCACCGATTGCCGAACTGATCGAAACCGGGTTCTCGCCGTGGCTGGACGGGATCGACGTCAACCAGGTGCTGGAGATCGGCACGGGCAGTGGCTGCATTGCCGCCGGTTGTGCGCTGGCGTTTCCGGAAGCCGAGATCCTGGCTACCGATCTGTCGCCGGATTGCCTGGCGCTGGCGCGGCGCAACCTGGCTCGCCATGGATTGACGGAGCAGGTGCAGTTGCAGCAATCCGACGTCTATGAGGCGGTGCCGGCCGACAGGCGTTTCGACCTGATCGTCAGCAATCCTCCCTATGTGGATGCCGAAGATATGTCGAGCCTGCCGCCCGAGTATCGTTATGAACCGCGTCAGGCGCTGGCCGCCGGTGACGATGGGCTGGCCGTGGTCCATCGGATCCTGCATGGAGCCGCCGAGCGACTGACGGCAGACGGTATCCTCGTCTGTGAAGTCGGCAACAGCGAATGGGCCCTGGCCGAGGCCTATCCGGAGGTGCCGTTCCTGTGGCTGGAATTCGAGCGCGGCGGGCATGGGGTTTTTCTGCTGACCGCGGGTCAACTCAGCAGCATCTGACCAGAAGAGACGAATGACGCATGTCTGGTAATACCTTTGGCAAGTTGTTCACGGTCACCACCTTCGGTGAAAGTCATGGTCCGGCCCTGGGGGCGGTGGTGGATGGTTGTCCGCCGGGGATCGAGCTCAGCGAAAGCGATCTGCAGCACGACCTGGATCGGCGACGGCCCGGTTCATCGAAGTTCACGACCCAGCGCAAGGAGCCGGATGCGGTGCGCATCCTGTCCGGCGTTTTCGAAGGCCGGACTACCGGCGCGCCGATTGGCCTGTTGATCGAGAACACCGATCAGCGCTCCCGTGACTATGGAGCCATCAGTCAGCAGTACCGACCGGGCCATGCGGACTACACCTACGATCATAAATACGGTTTCCGCGACTACCGTGGTGGTGGCCGCTCATCGGCGCGGGAGACCGCCATGCGTGTCGCCGCCGCCGGCATTGCCCGCAAGTATCTGGCGCAGCGTTACGGCGTCCGGATTCGCGGCTTTCTGAGTCAGCTCGGGCCGATCCCGCTGGCCCTGCAGGACTGGGATGAAGTGGACCGGAATCCGTTTTTCTGCGCCGATCCCCAGCGTGTGCCGGAACTGGAGGAGTACATGACCCAGTTGCGTCGCGATCTGGATTCGGTGGGCGCCCGGGTTGACGTGATTGCCGAGGGCTGTCCCCCCGGATGGGGTGAGCCCGTGTTCGACCGCCTGGATGCCGATCTCGCCCACGCAATGATGAGCATCAATGCGGTCAAGGGCGTGGAAATCGGTGCCGGGTTCGCGTCCGTCACCCAGCGCGGCAGCGAGCACCGTGACGAAATGACGCCGGAGGGCTTTCTCAGCAATAACGCTGGCGGTGTGCTGGGCGGCATCAGTACCGGTCAGCCGTTGCGGGTCGGCCTTGCGCTGAAGGCCACCTCCAGCATCGTGACTCCCGGACGTTCGGTGTCGACCAGCGGCCAGCAGGTGGAGATCGTCACCAAGGGTCGCCACGATCCGTGCGTGGGCATTCGTGCGGTGCCGATTGCCGAGGCCATGCTCGCCCTGGTGCTGATGGACCATGCCCTGCGTCATCGGGCCCAGAACGCCGACGTGAAGTCCTCTGCACCACTGATTCCTGGCGGCTGAGCCCGCCACCCTAGCCTCACTGCTCTGCCGGGAGATCCGATGCGCGGCATGCCGCTGCCCTACTGGCGCCTGTCAGCTTTCTATCTGTTTTTCTTCGCCGTGCTTGGCGGCCTGGCGCCCTATTGGGGGCCGTACCTCCGGGCGCAGGGCTTCAGTTCGCTGGAAATCGGCCTGCTGATCGCGGTCCTGCACGGTACCAAGATCATTGCGCCAAATGTCTGGGGTTGGATCGCCGATCGCAGCGGTCACCGCATGTGGGTCGTGCGGCTTGGTGCCTTCGTCGCGACACTGAGCTTTGCTGGCGTGCTGGTGGGCAGTCAGTTCTGGTGGCTGGCACTGGTGATGACCGTGTTCAGTTTCTTCTGGAATGCGGCGCTGCCCCAGTTCGAAGCCAACACGATGAACCACCTGGGCTCGGCGGCCCACACCTATGGGCGTATCCGCCTCTGGGGCTCGGTTGGTTTCATCATTGCAGTGCTCGCCTTCGGTGAGTTGATCGATCGCCATGGCGTGGACATTCTGCCGTGGCTGATCCTGATTGCCTTCGTCGGTCTCTATGCCGCTGCCCAGGTCTCACCCGAAGCGCCGCAACAGGTGCATTCCCGCGCTGCCGAGCCGATTCTGCGGGTGCTTTTCCGACCGGAGGTTGCAGGCTTCCTGCTGGCCTGTTTCCTGCTCCAGGCCAGCCATGGTCCCTACTATGCATTCTTCAGCATTTACCTGGAGGATCTTGGCTACAGCAGCAGCATGATCGGTCTGCTCTGGGCGCTGGGCGTGGTCGCGGAGATCGGCCTGTTCCTCCTGATGCATCGGCTGATGCCGCGCTTCGGTGCGCGTTTGCTGTTCCTGCTGGCGGTGGCTTTCACGGTGCTGCGCTGGATTCTGATCGGGGCACTGCCGACGAATCTGCCAGTGTTGCTGTTCGCGCAGAGTTTGCATGCGGCGTCGTTTGGCGTTTACCACGCGGTTGGAATTCACCTAATCAACCGGTTCTTCATCGGCCGCAATCAGGGCCGCGGTCAGGCGCTCTACAGCAGCATTACCTTCGGCGCCGGGGTTGCCGTGGGCAGCCTTGGCGCCGGGCTGCTCTGGGATCGCGTGGGCGGCAGCATGACCTTTTACCTGGCGGCGGCAACGGCGGTACTGTCGCTTCTTTGTGCCCATTGGGCATTGCGTCGCGACGAGACAAGCGCGACTGCATCCGTATAATCGAGCGCCCTTGACCGTGTCCTGTCAGGTGGCCGGAGCCGGTCCCGGGCGCGACGCGGGAATGAATCAGCGTTTCCTAAACGACACAATCGGGATGGTTTGATGAGCAAGAAAATTCTCGTGCTGCCGGGCGACGGCATTGGTCCGGAAATCGTCGCCGAAGCAGTCAAGGTGCTGGATTGCCTGCGCCAGGATCACGGGCTGGACGCCGAGCTTGCCCATGGCCTGATTGGCGGCGCCGGCTACGATGCCACGGGCAAACCGCTTCCTGAGGATACCCTGCAGGAAGCGCTGGCCTCGGATGCCGTGCTGCTGGGTGCCGTGGGTGGCCCCGCCTATGACGCTCTGGATCGGCCGCTACGCCCGGAGCGCGGCCTTCTGACCATACGCTCGGAAATGGGGCTGTTCGGCAATCTCCGCCCGGCCATTCTCTATCCGCAACTGGCGGAGGCGTCGGCGCTGAAGCCGGAGGTCGTCTCCGGGCTGGACATCCTGTTCGTGCGTGAACTCACCGGCGGGCTCTATTTTGGCGAGCCGCGTGGTATTCGTACGCTGGAGAATGGCGAGCGTCAGGGCTACAACACGCTGGTCTACTCCGAATCCGAGATCGAGCGCATCGGTCGGCTGGCCTTCGAGACCGCCCGTCGCCGCGACAAGCGTCTGTGCTCGGTGGACAAGGCGAATGTGCTTGAGGTCACCGAGCTGTGGCGTGAGATCATGACCGGTCTGGCCAGCGATTATCCGGATGTGGAACTCAGCCACATGTACGTCGATAACGCGGCCATGCAGCTGGTCCGGGCGCCGAAGCAGTTCGACGTGCTGGTTACCGAGAACATGTTCGGCGATATTCTGTCCGATTGTGCCGCGATGCTGACCGGCTCCATCGGCATGCTGCCCTCCGCCTCGCTGGACCGGAACGGCAAGGGTCTGTACGAGCCGATTCATGGCTCGGCGCCCGATATCGCCGGCAAGGACGTCGCCAATCCGCTGGCCACCATCCTGTCGGTGGCCATGATGCTGCGGCATTCGCTGGACGAGCCGGCACTGGCGGAGCGGGTGCAGGCGGCGGTCGGCGCGGTGCTGGATCAGGGGCTGCGGACCGCTGATATCCACACGCCGGATACGCGGCGTGTTGGCACTGTCGAGATGGGTGATGCCGTGGTGTCGGCCCTGCGCGGGGCCTGAAGCGCGTACGCGGAAACGCATAGCAAATCCAGATTTCCCTGAGGAGACGACACATGAAAAAGGTCGGAATTGTCGGTTGGCGCGGCATGGTCGGTTCGGTACTGATGCAACGCATGCGTGAAGAAGATGACTTCCGCGACATCGATCCCATGTTCTTCTCCACCTCCCAGGCCGGACAGGCCGGACCCGATGTGGGCAAGGGCCCCGGTACGCTGCAGGACGCGAACGATATCGATGCGCTGCAGGCCATGGATGTGGTGCTGACCTGCCAGGGTGGCGATTACACCGGAGCCGTCTACGAGAAGCTGCGCGCCAGCGGCTGGGACGGCTACTGGATCGATGCGGCGTCCACCCTGCGCATGGCCGACGACAGCATCATCGTGCTCGATCCGGTGAACCGGGACGTGATTGACGAAGGCCTCAGTGCCGGCGTCAAGACGTATGTCGGCGGCAACTGCACGGTCAGCCTGATGCTGCTCGCGGTCGGCGGCCTGTTCCGTCAGGGCCTGGTGGAGTGGATCAGCCCGATGACCTACCAGGCAGCTTCCGGCGCCGGTGCGCAGAACATGCGCGAACTGGTGGCGCAGATGGGCTACATCAACGATGCCTCAAGCGGCCTGATGGATCCGTCCGCATCGATCCTGGAACTCGATCGGGCAGTAACCACGGCCCTGCGCAGTGACGAATTCCCCAGCAGCCAGTTCGGTCATCCGCTGGCCGGCAGCCTGTTGCCCTGGATCGACAAGAAGCTCGAGAGCGGCCAGAGCAAGGAAGAATGGAAGGCCGGTGTCGAGAGCAACAAGATCCTCGGTCGCAGCCATAACCCGATTCCGATCGACGGTATCTGTGTTCGCGTTGGCGCCATGCGCTCCCATGCCCAGGCCCTGACCATCAAGCTGACCGAGGACATACCGCTGAATGAGGTGCATGAAGCGCTCGCCAGCGCCAACGACTGGGTTCGCGTGATAGCCAACGAGAAGGACGCCAGCCTGCAGGAACTTACTCCGGCGCGGGTCAGTGGCACCCTGGACATCCCGGTGGGACGCCTGCGCAAGCTGGCCATGGGGCCCGAGTACCTGTCGGCATTCACCGTCGGTGACCAGCTGCTCTGGGGCGCCGCGGAGCCCCTGCGGCGCATGCTCCGTATCCTGCAGGACGCCTAAGGAAACACTGATTTAGTCACGCGCCTGCTCGCGCCTGCTTTGGAGTCCGCGTTTTTCCGACGCAAGGCGAGCTGCCTGATTGCGGTTTTCAACCGCTGTCGGTGAAGCCGCTGGGATGCAAGGCTCTTGTCAGTCGGTCAGTCTGCCGAGTCAGTCACAGACCGGACCGGTAAGCAGCCGTAGAGTTAAGCCCGGGCATGCCGTTGTCAGGTGGCGACAGGTTGTTGCTCGCCCCAATCCGGGGCGAGCACTCAGGGTGGTGAACACCCGGTCGTGGCCGGTGAGCCTTCTAATTACCACTCCGGCACTGATCCGCGGCCCGTGTCGGATTCGTCGATACATAAAGGGGTACTGATGGCGCAGCGACTGCTATTCGGGCTTGTAACGCTCGTTTTCGTCTTTCCTTCCATCGCCACCGCTCTGGGCCTCGGACCCATCGAAGTCCGCTCGGCGCTCAACGAGCCGCTGAATGCCCGGATTCCGGTGCGGGCGGAGCCGACGGAAGTCGAGTCGCTTCGGGCCGAGTTGGCCTCCGCTGAGGCGTTCAGCGCCGCCGGGCTGGATCGCCCCTACGAGCTGTCGGAGATGCGCTTCGAGGTGGTCGCCGAAGGTTCCGGTGCGCCTTATGTTCGGGTCACGACTGGCGAGCCGGTGCGTGAACCGTTCATTGCCTTCCTTGCAGACGTGCGTTGGTCCGGTGGTCGTCTGCGTCGCGAATACACCCTGTTCCTCGATCCGCCGGTCTACAGTGAGCGGCGTGATGCGGTGGCCGATGCGCCCTCGCGGACCGAACCATTGGCCCCAGCCGCGCAGGCGCCGCGGGCAGCCGCCCCCGAGCCCCGGCGTTCAACGCCAGATTCCTACCAGGTGCGCCAGGGCCAGACCGCCTGGCAGGTGGCCAATGCGGTACGTGATCCGGATTTCTCGGTACACCAGACGATGATGGCCCTGTTGCAGGCCAATCCTGACGCCTTCATCGGTGGCAACGTCAACAACCTGCGTGCCGGCGTGACCCTGCAGGTGCCGACCCGCGAGCAATTGTCGGCATTGTCCGATGGCGAGGCGCGGCGTCAGTTCTCGCAACAGACCGAAGCCTGGGAGTCCGGCCGCCAGCCGGCACCGGAAGAGACGCCGGCCGTGGCCGAAGCCGACGAGCCCGTGCGGGAAGACGACGAGGATGACGTCGACGAGCCGGATGTGGCCGCCATTGATGACGACGATGACGAACCCGCCGTCGACGACGAGGAAGTTGCCGCCGACGACGAGGTGACGGACGAGGACGCAGTTGCCGCGACCGATACCGATGTGGCGGAAGACCCCGATGCACGTCTGCAGCTGCGGGGTGCCGCTGACCTGGCGGGTGACGATGCCGCCCAGGCGCTGCTGGAGGATGATCTGGAGGCAACGAGGGACAACGTTCGTCTGCTCCAGGATCAACTGGTGGCAATGCGCGACTCGGAAGCCGCGTTGCGCTCCGAGAACGAGGAACTGCGGCAGATGACCGACGAGATGCGTGCCCGGCTGGACGCGCTGGAACGCGCCGTCAATCTGCAGGCGGATCCGGGCATGGCGAGCCCGGATGACCCGGCGCCCCTGTCGGATCCGGCGGAATCGCCTGCCGAGGGCGGCGTCGCCGACGAAGATCGGGAGGATCGCGCGACGGAGGCGGAGCTGGCTGCTGCGCCCGAGGAATCGGATGACGAGATTGCGGCCGTCGCCGGTGATGAACCGGGTGCCACCGCGGGCGATGGCGTTGAAGCCTCACCGGCGATCCCTGCCGAGGATCCGATGGTGCAGCCGGAGCGGTCTTCTCTCGAAGCCATGCTGGCCGATCCGCGACTGCAATACATGGGCAGTGGCGCCTTGCTTCTGCTGCTGTTACTGGTGCTTCTGATGGTCCGTCGGCGTCGCCAGCAGCGCGAGCTGGAGGAGGCAGAGTATCAACGCATCCACAGCCCGCTGCCGGCCTCTGCGGTCATCGGTGCCAACGCCGCAGGCAAGGGCGCCGATGCCTTCGCCGCGGATGAAGCGCTGGTGTCGCGCTCACCGCTGGATGCGGCCGATGCGGCGCTGGCCGACGGCGATATCACGGCCGCTCGCGAGATCATCAACCGTGGGCTGATCCTGGAGCCTGGCAATCAGGCCCTGCGCCTGCGTCTGCTGCGCCTGCATGCGCAGGAACAGGATGTGCCGGCGTTCGAGGCCGAGGCCGGGACCCTGCATCGGCAGCTGCAGGATGAACGCGATCCGATATGGCAGGAAGTAAAGTCGCTGGCCGTGGCCATCGGATCGGCGCATGCCCTGTTTGGCGCCAGCGGCGCCTCGCAGGCGCAGGCGCAGCCTGTTGAAACCCCCGATCAGCTGGAAGAATCCGGGGATGAAGATGCGCCGGAGGTGACTCAGCCGGAACCGCTGCAGCCGGGTGCGGAGTCGGACGACCAGCGTGAGCTTGCCGGGGATCTGGACTTTGACCTGGACAAGGAAGTCGAGCGGGCGCTGGATGATGGCGTGCCGGGCACCGATGACGGCACGGCGGAAATCCCCGACGGAGCGGCAGCTGCGCCTGGATCAGCATCCCGCGCGCCGGAGGATGCGGACGCCCAGGACGATGACTGGGCGCTAGACTTCGAGCTTGATGTCGACGAGACGGCATCGGGTGATGATGCTGCCGCGGCAAGCGACGAGACCGCTGGTATTGACGATACCGGCCTGGACTTCGCGGTCACCGATGCGGACGCTGACGACGGGGATGTGGATGATCTGCTGCCCATGGACGAGGACGGCTTCGAGTCGGATCCCGCCCGCCCGATAGCCACTGACACGCAGGACCCGACGCAGGTCGAACAAGATGACAGCCTGGTCAATGAGAGTGCGACCAAGCTGGATCTCGCCCAGGCCTATCTGGACATGGGGGACGCCGACGGCGCCCGCGCGCTGCTCGAAGAGGTGCTGGACGAGGGCAGCGACGACCAGAAGGCCCAGGCCCATGCACTGATGGAGCGGGCAGCCGGCGGATCGTGAAGGCCTTGATGCGACGGGTGAGTCAACCAGGCGGTTGTTGGTCGTGCGTCTAGCCCTCGGTGTTGAGTATGACGGTGGTCGTTATGCCGGCTGGCAGACCCAGCGGCATGCGGTGTCGGTGCAGGAAACCCTGGAGCGGGCGCTGGCCAGGGTTGCCGATCATCCAGTCGCCGTCACCTGCGCAGGTCGAACCGATGCCGGCGTCCACGCGGCGGGGCAGGTCGTGCATTTCGATACCGAGGTGCAGCGGGATCTGCACGGCTGGCTGCTCGGCGCCACCTCGAATCTGCCGGACGATATCGCGATCACCTGGGTGCGCCCGGTGCCGCCGGATTTCGATGCTCGTTTCAGTGCTACCGCACGCCGTTATCGGTATGTGATCCTGTCGCGCCCAACCCGTCCCGGATTGCTGCATGGTCGTGTCAGCTGGACCTGGAAATCGCTGGACGCCGCAGCCATGCAGCAGGCCGCCCGGGCGCTGGTCGGTGAGCATGATTTCACCTCCTACCGTGCTATTGGTTGCCAGGCTCGGCATGCCCGGCGTTGCATTACCGAACTACTGGTGAGGGCCGATGGCAGGTTTGTTTACGTCGATGTGGCCGCCAACGCCTTCTTGCATCATATGGTCCGCAATATCGTGGGCGTGTTGATGGCCATCGGTGCCGGTGACGCCGCGCCCGAATGGGCGGCCGAGGTTCTGGCTGCGCGTGACCGCACGGCCGGTGGCGTGACCGCGCCGGCGGCCGGTCTCTACATGGTCGCCGTCGATTATCCGCAGCGTTTCGAGCTGCCCGATCCGCCCGCCGCCCCCGTTTTTGCGTCGCCTCAGGGGCCGGGTTAGTATCAACGCCCTTCGGACAGGAGCGACGGGCGTGCGTACACGGATCAAGATTTGCGGCATCATCGATCCGGACGATGCACGGCAGGCCGCAAGCGCTGGTGTTGACGCTATCGGCCTGGTTTTTCACCCGCCAAGTCGGCGCCATGTGACTCCTGATCAGGCCGCGGCGGTGATCAACGCTCTGCCGCCCTTCGTTTCCGTGGTTGGATTGTTTCTCAACCCCTCGGCGGATGCGGTCCATGAGATCCTGCGGCGACTTCCGATCGATCAATTACAGTTTCATGGCACCGAATCGCCGGAGTTTTGCCGGCAGTTCAGTCGCCGTTATCTCAAGGCACTGGGCATGGCCGGTGACGTCGCCGGCTTGAGCGTGCGAGTCGCCGAGCATGAGACTGCGGCTGGCTTTCTGCTCGACAGCCATGCGCCAGGCGGGCAGGGCGGCACCGGCGAGGTTTTCGACTGGAGCAGTTTCCCGCGGTCCTACCCGCGGCCACTGGTCCTTGCCGGCGGCCTGCGCTGCGACAATGTTGCGGCGGCGGTGCGACAGTGCCGGCCGTTTGCCGTGGATGTGAGTAGTGGTGTTGAACGCCAGCCGGGTCGGAAGTGTCCTGAACTGGTAAGCAAATTTGTCAGCGAGGTGCGTCGTGGCGAAGACGAGTGAAGACATGCAGCAGACCGTGGATTACAGCCAGTTCCCCGACAAGGACGGGCATTTCGGTGTCTATGGTGGGCGGTTCGTGCCGGAGACGCTTATGGCGCCGCTCGCCGAATTGACCGAAGCCTACCTGCGCTACCGGAATGATCCGGACTTCCTGCGCGAGCTCGACAACGACGCTACCCAGTTTGTCGGTCGGCCCTCGCCGCTGTATTTCGCCGAGCGCTGGAGCGAGAAAATCGGTGGTGCCCGTATCTACCTGAAGCGGGAAGATCTGAATCACACCGGTGCACACAAGATCAACAATGCCCTGGGCCAGGCGCTGCTCGCCAAGCGGATGGGCAAGCGCCGGGTGATCGCCGAGACCGGGGCCGGTCAACACGGCGTGGCAAGCGCCACCGTGGCGGCCCGCCTCGGTATGGAGTGCGTGGTCTACATGGGGGCGGATGACATCCAGCGGCAATCGCCCAATGTCTTCCGCATGCGTCTGCTGGGTGCCAAGGTCGTGCCGGTGACATCCGGCACGCGCACGCTCAAGGATGCCCTCAACGAGGCGATGCGCGACTGGGTGACCAATGTCGATGACACGTTCTACATCATTGGTACCGTGGCTGGTCCGCATCCCTATCCGCTGATGGTGCGTGATTTTCAGACCATCATGGGCCGCGAGGCGCGACGACAGATTCTGGAACAGGAAGGGCGCCTGCCGGATGCGCTGGTGGCCTGTGTTGGCGGCGGTTCCAATGCGATTGGCCTGTTCCACCCCTTCCTCAACGACGCTTCGGTGCAGTTGCATGGTGTGGAGGCGGGTGGCTATGGCATTGCCAGCGGGCAGCATGCGGCGCCGCTGTGTGCCGGCAAGCCCGGTGTGCTGCACGGCAATCGAACCTACCTGATGGAGGACGAGGGTGGTCAGATCATCGGCACTCATTCGATTTCCGCAGGCCTCGATTACCCTGGCGTCGGTCCGGAACACTCCTGGCTCAAGGACATCAAGCGCGCGGTCTATACCTCGGTCACCGATGACGAGGCCATGCAGGGGTTCCATGCCGTGACCCGGACCGAGGGCATCATTCCGGCCCTGGAGACCTCCCATGCCCTGGCCCATGCAGAGAAGCTGGCGCGGGAATTGGGGCCGGACGGTATTATCATCGTCAATCTCTCAGGCCGTGGGGACAAGGATCTGCAGACTGTCGCCAACGTTGAAGGTATTACGCTATGAGTCGCATCCAGGCGCGTTTCGATGCGTTGAAAGCGGACGGTCGCCGGGCGCTGATCCCCTACGTGACGGCGGGTGACCCGAACCCCGGGCTGACGGTACCGCTGATGCACGGTCTGGTTGAGGCCGGTGCTGACATTGTCGAGGTGGGCGTGCCGTTCTCGGATCCCATCGGCGACGGCCCGGTGATCCAGCTCGCCTGCGAGCGAGCACTGGTGCATGGCACCAGTCTGCGTGACGTGCTGGGGATGGTGCGGGAATTCCGCCAGAAGGACAGCGAGACACCGGTGGTCCTGATGGGCTACATGAATCCGGTCGAGGTCATGGGCTACGTGCGGTTTGCCCAAGAGGCTGCCGAGGCGGGCGTCGATGGCGTGTTGACCGTTGACATGCCGCCCGAGGAAATGGGCGAGCTTAGTGAACGGCTGGCGGCCGCCGGCCTGGACCCGATCTTCCTGGTGGCGCCGACGACCACGGAACAGCGCATGCAGGTCATCTGTGATCACGCTCGGGGCTTCATCTATTACGTCTCGCTCAAGGGCGTGACCGGGTCCGACACGCTGGATGTGGAGGCAGTTGCCGGTCGGGTTGATCGCCTGCACCACATGACCGGTTTGCCGGTCGGTGTCGGTTTCGGGATCAGCACGCCGGAGAAGGCGGCGCAGATGAGTCAGGCGGCCGATGCCGTGGTGGTTGGTAGTGCGCTGGTTCGGCAGATTCAGGAGCATACCGACGACGACGGACTCATCCTCGAGAAGGTCACGGGCCTGCTGGCCTCGATGCGGTCCGCGATGGATGCGGATGCCTCGGCCACGGCCTGAGCAGGACAAAGCGGAGTTAGGCCATGAGCTGGTTCCAGAAACTGATGCCCTCGCGGATTCGCACGGATGCGACGGAGAATTCCCGCAACCGCAGCGTCCCCGAGGGGCTTTGGACCAAATGTGGCGGTTGCAGTGCGGTGTTGTATCGGCCGGAGCTGGAACGCAATCTCGAGGTCTGTCCGAAGTGCGGGCACCATATGCGGATCAACGCTCGGGCGCGGCTGGAAGCATTGCTGGACAAGGGCTCGGCCGTGGAACTTGGGGCTTCCATCCAGCCGATGGACGTTCTGCGCTTTCGTGACAGCAAGAAATACAAGGATCGCCTCGCCCAGGCGCAGAAAGTGACCGCCGAAAACGATGCCCTGGTGGTATTGCGCGGTCAGGTTGACGGCGTCGAGGTCGTGAGCTGTGCCTTCGACTTCGAATTCATGGGCGGGTCCATGGGCAGCGTCGTTGGCGAACGGTTTGTCCGCGCCGCACACTGCGCGCTGCAAGAGCAGATCCCGCTGATCTGCTTCTCGGCCAGCGGCGGCGCACGGATGCAGGAAGCGCTGTTCTCATTGATGCAGATGGCCAAGACCAGTGCGGCACTGGGAAAGCTGCGCGACGCTGGTGTTCCGTACGTGTCGGTACTGACCGACCCGACCATGGGTGGGGTTTCCGCGAGCCTTGCCATGCTCGGCGACATCAATCTGGCGGAGCCTGGTGCACTGATCGGCTTTGCCGGTCCACGGGTTATCGAGCAGACGGTCCGTGAAACGCTGCCGGACGGCTTTCAGCGCGCCGAGTTTCTGGTCGACCATGGCGCCATCGACATGATCGTGGATCGCCGGGAAATGCGTGACACCCTGTCAAGCCTGCTGGCCATGCTGACACGACAGCCATCGCCGGAGCAGCGTCGCCTGGAGGCGGGCGACAGTGAAGCCGTTGCCGGTTAGCTGACGACCGGGAGACCGAGAGTCAATGCGGTTTCAGAACCTGCAGGACTGGTTGCGCTGGCAGGAAAGCCTGCACCCGAGGGCCATTGATCCCGGTCTGGAGCGGGTCAGTCGCGTGGCCCGTCGGCTTGGCCTCGATCGTCCCAGCGGCCTGACCCTGACCATCGCCGGCACCAACGGCAAGGGGTCGTCGGTGGCCTACGCCGACTCCATCCTCCGGTCCGCCGGCTATCGCACCGGCGCCTATACCTCGCCCCATTTGTTGCGCTACAACGAGCGCATCCGCATCAACGGTGTGGAAAGCAGCGATGCCCAGCTACTCCGCGCTTTCCATGCCATCGATCAGGCGCGAGGCAGGATCACTCTCAGTTATTTCGAATTCGGCACGCTGGCAGCGCTGTACCTGTTCCAGGAAGCCCCGGTCGATATCCAGCTGCTCGAGGTCGGGCTTGGCGGGCGGCTCGATGCGGTCAACCTGGTCGATGCGGATGTTGCCCTGGTCTCCTCCATTGGACTCGACCATGCGGACTGGCTGGGCAGTGATCTGGAAACCATTGGTCGGGAAAAAGCGGGCGTGTTTCGGGCCGATCGGCCGGCAGTGTTCGCGGCTAGTGCCATGCCCGCCTCCATCGCTGAGGTGGCCGGCGCGCGGGGTGCCAGGCTCTGCCGGGCGGGTGAGCATTACCACTGGTTGCGAACGGCGGACAGCCGCTGGGAGTGGCGGGGTCCGGGTCGGATTGTTCCGGAACTGCCGTTACCCGGCATTGCCGGTGAGGTGCAGGTTGCGAATGCAGCAGGCGTGATCGCGGCCCTCGAACAGCTCGATCTGCCCCGGGCCATCGATGACGAGACGATCCGTCAGGGTCTGCGCGAGGCCCGACTTGGCGGTCGTCTGCAGCGCCTGCCCGGGACGGTGGAATGGCTGCTGGATGTGGCTCACAATGCGGATAGCGCCCGGGTTCTGGCCGACTGGTTGCTCGCTTACCCGCCCAGGGGACGACGCATCGGGTTGATCGGGCTGATGCGGCGCAAGGATCCGGCAGCAGTGCTTGCACCGCTCTATGACTGCATGGATGGCTGGCTGTTGCTGGATCTCCAGGATCCCGAGGCCTGGTCGCCGGAGACCCTCGCGGGTCTGCTGCCCACGGGAATGGTCCGGGGGCAGGGCGATGGAATGGAGCTGTTACGCGCCAGTGAGCAGAGCCTCGGTGTAGGCGACCAGCTGGTGATATTCGGTTCATTCCGCACCGTGGAGCAGATGCTGCGCGCTCGCGGCGCAAGGCTGCCGGAGCCGGCCGCCGATACTGGCAATGATCCGGGTGTGGCCTCAGCCGGCCCCTGAACGAACAAGGAGTTATCAACTTGCAGAAACGGCATCAGCAACGTCTGGTCGGCGCCGTGGTGATCGTGGCGCTGGCCGTGATCTTTCTGCCGATGCTGCTACGTGGACCGGTGGACCGCCAGGCGCTGGATTTGCCGATGGAAATTCCCCCGGTTCCAGGTGCCAGCGAGAGGGTGGATGGCCCGCGCGATGCGGAGCCCCCGCCGCTGGATCGGATTCCGGTGCGCGAACCGGAGGAAGCTCCGGACCAGGAGTTGACCATGCCGGAGCGCCTGCCAGCGGATGAACCGGAGCCCGGGACGGCAGCAGACGAGCCAGAGCCGATTGAGGCGCCGGAGGTGGCGGTCGAACCCGACGACGAAGCGGAGCGGGCCGAGGCAACTCCTGACGAGCCCGAGGCACCGGCAGTGGAAGCCGAAGAGGCTGCGGAGCCGGAAACCCCGTCGGTGGGCAGCGAGGAGTTCGCCGTGCAGGTGGGCAGTTTCCGCAGTGAAGGCAACGCCACTGGCCTGCGCGATCGTCTGCGCGATGAGGGTCTGCCGGCATTCGTTGTTGAATCCAGCGATGGCGACGGCGCGATCTATCGCCTGCGGGTTGGGCCGGTGGCAAGCCGCGACGAGGCCCGCGATCTGGTGGAGCGTGTCAGGGATGATGCCGGAATCGACAGTATTGTCGTGCGACATCCCTGATCATGGTGCACCGTCCGATTCTTTCCGGGATGTGACCGCTTTGCTACCATTCCGCCCTCGCAGCATGGGCTGCACCAGTTTTCCGGGACGCGCATGAACTGGCTTGATCTCGCCATTCTCGCCGTAATTGGCCTGTCGGTCGTGATCAGTCTGGTTCGCGGGTTCGTCCGTGAAACCCTCTCCCTTGTGGTCTGGATCGCTGCGATCTGGATCGGCCTGCGCTTTGCCGAGCCGGTCGCCGCCCTGATGGAAGCTGTCATTGCTTCGCCGACCCTGCGCATCGGTGCGGCCTTCGCCGTGCTGTTCGTGGGCGTTCTCATTGCCGGGGCGATTCTCAACTACATGGCCAGCGTGCTCGTTGGCCGTACTGGTCTGAGTGGGACCGATCGCTTCATCGGGCTGTTTTTCGGCCTGGCACGGGGCGTGCTGGTCATTGCCATCCTGATGCTTGCCGCTGGCCTGACCGCCTTGCCGCGCGAACCCTGGTGGCAGGACTCCGTGCTGGTGGAGCAACTCACACCGTGGGTTTGCCGCGTGGGTGTCGAAGACTGGCTTGATGGCCGCACCTTCCGTGCGCCGATCGGTGACGCGGCGGCCCAGGCAGAGGGTGCCGCCGCCGCAGAGTACTGGAGTGATTTTTGCCGTGATGAACGCGATATCGAGGTCGACATCGCGGAGGATGAGCCTGTGCCCGATTCCGAGGTGCTGGAATAGGCGCTGTGTTTCGCTAGGTCAGAAGCAACGAGGTAGCAGCCACACATGTGCGGTGTAATCGGTATGGTCGCCGGCAGTCCGGTCAACCAGGCGCTCTATGACGGTCTTACGGTTCTGCAGCATCGCGGTCAGGATGCAGCCGGGATCATGACCTTCGACGCGGGGCGTTTGTACTTGCGCAAGGACAACGGTCTGGTGCGCGATGTCTTCCGCCAGGAACACATGGAACAGTTGCACGGCAATATTGGCATTGGCCACGTGCGCTATCCGACGGCGGGCTGTTCCACATCGGCCGAGGCGCAGCCGTTCTACGTCAACTCCCCATATGGCATCAGCCTGGCGCACAATGGCAATCTGACCAACGCGGAACAACTCAAGCGCGAGATGTTTCTTGAGGACCTGCGCCACATCAATACCGACTCCGATTCCGAAATCCTGCTCAATGTCTTCGCTCATGAGCTGGCGCGCACCGGCAAATTGACGGTTACCACCGACGACATCTTCGATGCCGTGGCCGCGGTACATCGCCGCTGTCGTGGCGGCTATGCTGCGGTGGCAATGCTCAATGGCTATGGGGTGCTCGCATTCCGTGACCCGCACGGCATACGGCCCATCTGCGTAGGCGAACGGGCCGATGCCAGCGGCGCGATGGAATACGCGGTGGCCTCCGAGAGTGTTGCACTGGATACCCTGGGGTTCCGCCTGATTCGTGAGCTGGCGCCCGGTGAGGCGGTGTTTCTGTCCATCGACGGCGGCCTTGCCGCGCGCCAGTGTGCCGAGACCTCGGAGTGCTCGCCCTGTCTGTTCGAGTATGTCTACCTGGCTCGCCCGGATTCGATCATCGACGATATTTCCGTGTACAAGGCGCGGCTGCGGATGGGCGAGAAACTTGCCGACAAAATCCTGCGTGACTGGGCTGATCACGATATCGATGTGGTCATTCCGGTACCGGACACCAGCCGTACCTCGGCGCTGGAACTGGCCCACGCCCTGGGGGTCAAGTATCGCGAAGGCTTCATCAAGAACCGTTATATTGGCCGTACTTTCATCATGCCGGGGCAGACCCAGCGGCGGAAGTCCGTGCGCCAGAAGCTCAATCCCATCGGCCTGGAGTTCAAGGGCAAGAACGTGTTGCTTGTGGACGATTCCATCGTCCGCGGCACGACCTGTGAACAGATCATCCAGATGGCCCGTGATGAGGGTGCACGCAAGGTCTACTTTGCCTCCGCGGCGCCGCCGGTGCGTTTTCCGAATGTCTACGGTATCGATATGCCGGCGGTCAGTGAGTTGATCGCCCATGGCCGCAGCGACGACGAGGTCTGTGCCAGAATCGGTGCCGATCGCCTGATCTATCAGGACCTGGATGACCTGGTTGAGGCCGTGCGCCACAAGAGCTCTGATATCCGGCGGTTCGACGCGTCCTGCTTCAATGGCGAGTACGTTACCGGCGACGTGGACGGTACCTACCTGAATCAATTGCAGGAGCAGCGCTCGGATGATGCCAAGGCCCGCCGGCAGCGCCTGGGCATGAACGACCTGGTCGAACAGATGGATCGGGCTTAGGGAAACGCTGACTTCCCCCGGTCGCGGCCGAATGGATCAGCGTTTGCCTGATTGACAGTCAGGCCTGCCGTTCCGTATGTTCGGAGGGTACGCGCCGATTTGATTTCAGCTTGCGGGCGCTGCAGTGAGGCACGGATCAGTCGGGCCTGCTGCTAAACACAGCTAAAGCGGAGGCCGGATCAACCCGCTTTCCTGCTTTGGCCAGGGGCGGGTTTTTTCATGCCCGCCGGTCTCCTTTCAGTTAAAGGACAGGTCGATGTCACACTCCGATGATCGGAATTACGGTTTCGACACGCTGGCCGTTCGCGCCGGCCAAAGACGGACTGACGAACAGGAACAGTCCGAACCCATCTTTCTGTCCTCGAGTTTTACCTTCGCCAGCGCCTCACAGGCCGCCGCACGTTTCTCCGGTGAGGAGCCGGGCAATATCTATTCCCGCTTCACCAATCCGACGGTGCGCACCTTCGAGGAACGACTGGCGGCCATGGAAGGTGGCGAATGCAGCGTCGCCACAGCCTCGGGCATGTCCGCGATCCTGGCCACCTGCATGGGTCTGCTCAATGCAGGTGATCATATTGTTTCCTCCAGCGGCGTGTTCGGTACCACGGTCAATCTGTTCAGCAAGATCCTGTCCCGATTCGGGCTCGAGACCAGTTTCGTGCCCCTGACCGATTATGCGGCCTGGGAGCGAGCCATCCGACCCGAGACGCGGATGCTCTATCTGGAGACGCCCTCCAACCCGCTGACCGAGGTCGCCGATATGGAGCAGATGACTGCGCTGGCGCGGGCGCATGACTGCCTGTTGGTGGTGGACAACTGTTTCTGCACGCCGGCCCTGCAGAAGCCGTTGGCGCAAGGTGCCGACATCGTGATTCATTCGGCGACCAAGTATCTTGACGGACAAGGGCGCTGTGTCGGTGGCGCGGTGGTTGGTGATCGGCAGCGGGTTGGTGAAGAGGTTTTCGGCTTTCTGCGTACTGCGGGCCCGACCATGAGTGCGTTCAACGCCTGGGTGTTCCTCAAGGGCCTGGAGACACTGCAGTTGCGCATGCGCGCGCATTCGGAAAACGCCATGGCACTGGCCGACTGGTTGCAGCACCAGCCCGGCGTGCGGCGTGTCAATTACCCTGGCCTGCAGTCGCATCCACAGCATGCCCTGGCCGGGCGCCAGCAGACCGCCTACGGCGGCATCGTCTCCTTCGAGGTCGATGGAGGCCGTGCCGAAGCGTGGCGCGTGATCGACGGGGTGCGGCTGATATCCATCACCGCCAATCTGGGTGATCTCAAGACCACCATCACGCATCCGGCCAGCACCACCCACGGTCGGCTCAGTGATCAGGAGCGGCGGGATTACGGAATTGGCGAGAACCTGATCCGGCTCTCGGTGGGCATCGAGGATGTTGCAGACCTGCAGATGGATCTCGAGCAGGCGTTCGGTCGTCCCTGAGCGTGATTTCCGACGTCACTGAAGCGCGGGATTTGCTGCGCGCGCTGTTTCAGCAGGCAGTCGATGCCGTCGCCGGTTATGCGGCGGTCGCCGGGGCACTGCGGCGGGAGCAGTTGCCGGCTGGCCCTGTGGCCGTTCTCGCCATCGGCAAGGCAGCTGACAGCATGTGTCAGGGCGCGCTGGAGGTACTTGGCGAGCAGTTGTATCGGGGCTTGTTGATTACCAAGCAGGGGCATGTCTCCGCCATCTGTCGCAAGCATCCGCAACTGCAATGTCTGGAATCCGCGCATCCGATTCCGGATCAGCGTTCCCTGGAGGCCGGTCGGGAAATGCGCCTGTTTCTAGGCGATTTGCCGCCGCGCATGCCGCTGTTGGTGTTGCTCTCCGGTGGCGCCTCAAGCCTGGTGGAGGAACTGCCGGCTGGTTTTGGCGTCGACGCGCTGGTGGAGATGAACCGCTGGTTACTGTCGCGGGATCTGCCCATCGATCGAATCAACGCGGTGCGCATCGCCGTGTCATGCATCAAGGGCGGCCGCCTGCGCGAACGGATGCGAGATCGCCGCCTGCTCGTGCACCTCATTTCCGATGTACCTGACGATGATCCGGCAGTGATTGGGTCCGGCCTGTTGTTCGCTGCTTCCTCAAGCCACGCCCTGCCGGCTGATATGCCTGCATCCGTGCAGGCCATGAGGGATGCCGCCCCGCCGTTGCCGAAAGTCTCTGGCGGGAACGACCCGGACATGCAGTGGCAGATCGTCGCCAGCAATCATCTGGCCTGCGAGGCGGTGGAACGTGTCGCGCGGGCTCGGGGATTGACCGTTTACCGTGCCGTGGATCTAAAGCAGGGCAATGCGCTCGAGGCCGGGCTGCAGCTTGCTGACGAACTGAAACAGGGCGCACCGGGCCTGTACCTGCATGGTGGAGAGACGACCGTCAGACTGCCGGCAAAGCCGGGCCGCGGCGGGCGCGCGCAGGAACTGGCACTGCGCGCCGCCATCGCCCTGGCGGGATCGGATGATTGCGTCCTGCTGGCAGCCGGTACCGATGGCACGGATGGCCCCGGTGATGATGCCGGCGCTATCGTTGACGGTGGAACCTGCGAACGCGGCAGGCAACGGGGGCTCGACCCGACAGCCTGTCTGGACGCAGCCGACAGCGGCCGCTTCCTCGCTGCCAGCGGTGACCTGATCCAGACCGGCCCCACCGGCACGAATGTCATGGATTTATATATGGGATTAAAGTTTAACGTTTAAGGTTTTATGTTTTAAGTCAACACTTTAAACGTTAAACATAACACGTAAAACCGGATTTCTTATGAAAGCATTATTTGATCGCGCAAACGCTGCAATCCGGGAACCGGATCCCGAAGCCAAGGCAAGTCTGGCGGTTTCCCTGCGTGCGGACTGGGATGCAGGGCTCGGCGCCCGGGCAGACGCCGGGGAGCCCTCGCCGATCGGCGAACCGGGGCGGCCACAGCGGCCGGAGCTGGTTGCACCCAGGGATCTGGTGCAGCGGCGGCTTTCATCCATCGAGGGTCGTGCGGCGCTGATCCATGCCATCGCCCATATCGAGTTCAATGCGATGAATCTGGCGCTGGATGCGGTCTACCGGTTTCGCACCATGCCGCAGGCCTATTATGGTGACTGGCTGCGGGTCGCGGCGGAGGAAGCCAGTCACTTCAGGATGCTGCGTGAACGTCTGCAACAGCTTGGCTACGATTACGGCGACTTCCCGGCGCACAACGGGCTCTGGGAGATGTGTGTCGACACGGCTCACGATGTGTTGGTGCGCATGGCGCTGGTGCCCCGGGTGCTGGAGGCACGGGGTCTGGACGTTACGCCAGGCATGATCGAGCGGCTGAAGGGGGCTGGTGATGGGGACACGGTAGCCATCCTGCATGTGATCCTTGCCGAGGAGGAAGGCCATGTCGCCATCGGCTCGCACTGGTTCAGATATTGTTGCGAGCAACGCGACCTGGAACCGGAGTCCACCTTCAGGGATCTGCTGCAGCGCTATATGCGGGGTCGACTGCGGGGCCCGTTCAACCGTCCGGCCCGTTTGATGGCGGGTTTCAGCGAGGCGGAAATGGACGCCCTCGAACAGCTGGATCCATAAGGAAGCGCATTACCGTCCCGGCAGTTCCGGCTTCAGAACCGGCACCGCGCCTTGCCAGGTGACCAAGCCCGGTTTCGGGCGCGGACGCGGAAAAAGGTCAGCGCTTCCTTGAATTACCCCTTGCAAGGGTCCGGTCTGCCGGTGACGATGGCGGTCCGCCTTTCAACATGCACACTGCGACGAGGAGAAAGTCTGCAATGGCCCAAATTACCCTGAAGGGAAACCCCGTCTCCACGGTTGGTGATCTACCCGCAGTCGGTCAGTCGGCACCGGATTTCAAGCTTGTACGAACGGATCTGTCAGAGGTGACGCTGTCCGAGTTTGCGGGCAAGCACGTGGTATTGAATATCTTTCCCAGCGTTGACACACCGACCTGCGCCACATCGGTCCGGACTTTCAACTCCCGGGCCAGCGGAAAGGACAATACCGTGGTGCTTTGTATCTCGGCAGATCTGCCATTCGCCCACCAGCGTTTCTGCGGCACGGAAGGACTCGACAACGTCATGTCGGCATCGTCTTTCCGGTCATCGGAATTCGGCCGTGACTATGGCGTCGCCTTTGCCGACGGTCCGCTGGTCGGACTGCTGTCGCGGGCCGTCGTGGTCGTGGACCCGGACGGCAAGGTGGTGCATGCGCAGCAGGTTCCGGAAATCGCCGATGAACCCGATTATGATGCGGCCCTGAACGCCATCTGACGATCGTCGTCGGCAGTCTCCAGCCGGCATTGCATGCTACGGCATGTCATTTGGGCCGAACTCAGTAGAGTGCTGCTCCGTTTGCCGCCCGGCGAATGGAGCAGCACTTCTTTCTCTCTGATTGCAGCGGAATAACACAGCATGGCGGATGACCAGGACCAGCGGGATCTGCAGCAGGACGATGGTGACGAGCACCATCTGCGCCTGCGGACGCTCTGCTACGAGGATTATGCGGATATCGAGGAGATCATGGACGCGGTCTATCCGACCATGGGGCCCTGGACGCGCAAGCAGTTCGCGGCGCAGCTCAACCGGTTTCCGGAAGGGCAGATCTGTATAGAGGACAATGGCAAGGTGGTGGCAGCGGCACTCACCATCATGGTTGATTACCAGCGCTTCGGCGACAAACACACCTACGACCAGATCACCGGTGATGGCTATTTCACGACTCATGACCCGAATGGCGACGTGCTGTACGGCGCCGATGTGTTCGTGCATCCGAAATATTCCGGCATGCGGCTCGGCCGGCGTCTGTATGACGCCCGCAAGGAGCTCTGCCGGACCCTGAACTGCCGTTCCATCGTCGCTGGTGGCCGCATCCCCGGCTACCGGGAACATGCCGCGGAGATGACACCCGATCAGTACATCGAACTGGTCAAGCGGCAGGAAATCTACGACCCGATCCTGAGCTTTCAGCTGGCCAATGATTTCCATGTGCGGCGCGTGATCACCGGCTACCTGCCGGAGGACCGGGAGTCCAAGGCGTACGCCACGCTGGTGCAGTGGAACAACATCTTCTACGAGGAAAAGCACCAGCCGTTGTTCGGCGGCGCCAAGGCTTCGGTCCGCGTGGGCACGGTGCAGTGGCAGATGCGCCGCACCGAGACGGTCGAGGAACTGATGCAGCAGGTCGAGTTCTTCGTGGATGCGCTGGCCGGCTACAACGCCGATTTCGCGGTCTTCCCGGAGTTCTTCAACGCACCGCTGATGGGCAATTTCAATCAGGAGTATCCGGCAGAGGCGATCCGCGGCCTGGCGCAGTATACCGACGAGATCCGCGAGGCCATGCAGTCCCTGGCCGTGAGTTACAACATCAACATCATTGCCGGCAGCATGCCCGTCTACAACGGCCAGGAGTTGTTCAATGTGTCCTTCCTGTGTCGCCGGGACGGCACCACGGAAAGTCAGCACAAGCTGCACATCACCCCCGATGAACGCAGTTACTGGGGGCTTGGCGGTGGTGATTCGCTGAAGGTGTTCGACACCGATGTGGGCAAGATCGGTATCCTGATCTGCTACGACGTCCAGTTCCCGGAGCTGTCCCGGGTGCTGATGGAGCAGGGCATGAAGATTCTGTTCGTGCCGTACTGGACCGATACCAAGAACGGTTATCAGCGCGTCCGTCGCTGCGCCCAGGCCCGTGCCATCGAAAACGAGTGCTACGTGGCGATTACCGGCAGCGTCGGCAACCTGCCGAAAATCGAGAATGTTGATATCCAGTATTCCCAGTCGGCGGTGTTTTCGCCCTCGGATTTCGCCTTCCCGCATGATGCGGTGGTGTCGGAGGCCACGCCAAATACTGAAATGACCCTGATTGTCGATCTGGACATGGAGAAACTGCGCGAGCTCCGCTACGAGGGCTCGGTCCGGAATTACCAGGACCGGCGGCTCGATCTGTTCCAGGTCCACTGGAGCGATGGCGGGGCGACCCCGCGGACCCAGTCCGACGACGAAAAGACCGGCTGAGATTGCGAAAGGAGACGGTGACCATGAATGAACACAAGCGGCAAGGGACTGAATTGCGCATGCAGGCCGCTCTTTCATGCCTGCTGGTAATTGATGTCCAGGAAAAACTGATTCCGGCGATCCATGATGGCGACGCCGTGCTGGATTCGGTGGCCTGGCTGATCAAGTTGTCCCGGGAAATGGATGTGCCGGTGCGGGTCACCGAACAGTATCCTCGGGGGCTCGGCACGACGGTGCCGCAGATCCGGTCACTGGTGCTGGATGATGAACTGTTGGAGAAGGTGCATTTCTCCTGCATGGAGGCGGATACCATTCGCCGGCAGATGGCGGCGATGGGGCGCCGTCAGGTGATCATGGCTGGCACGGAAGCCCATGTCTGCGTCCTACAGAGCGTCTTCCAGCTCCTGGAAGAGGGCTATCAGGTGTTTGTCGTCGACGATGCCGTGTCGAGTCGAAGACCACGTGATGTGGAGCTTGCCCTGACCCGGATGCAGGGCGCGGGCGCGCAGATCGTCTCACGGGAAATGGTCGCCTTCGAATGGCTGAACTGCGCCGGAACCGAACTCTTCAAACGTCTTTCGAAGGGTTATATCCGGTAGGCATACTGCCTGTCTCGAAGTGATGCTCGGTTGCCCGCGTTTCCTGACGTAAAGGGGACGCTGATGGTTCAGCGTCCCCTTTGACACACGCGGTTGAGGCGTTAACGCGACAATCAGTGCGCGTGACCGTGTTCCTTCTCTTCACCGCTGGCTTCGCGCACTTCGACGACCTTGACGTCGAAGTTCAGCGGGACGCCGGCCATCGGATGGTTGGCATCCACGGTGACCTGGTCGCCTTCCACGGCAACAACGGTGACAATCTGCGTGCCGCCGTCGCCCTGAGCCTGGAACTGCATGCCGGCCTCCAGGTTGTCGACACCCTCGAACAGATTGCGCGGCACTTCCTGCTTCAACTCATCGCGGCGTTCGCCGTAGGCATCGGCCGGCTCGATGCGCACGTTGACTTCCTCGCCCGCAGCCTTGCCTTCCAGGGCCTTTTCCAGACCAGGAATGATGTTGCCCGCGCCATGCAGGTAGGACAGGGGCTCCTTGCCTTCCGATGTATCAAGCACCGCGCCCTCGTCGTCCTTCAGGGTGTAGTCGATGGCGACCACGGTATCGTTCGCAATCTGCATGGGTGTAATCCCCCAGAAATATGTGTGAACCGTGCATGGTAACCGCACTATCCGATGCGCACAAATCACCGTTCCGAAAGGGAAAGCCGTGCAGGTGTCGTGGCGCCAGGCGCAGGCCGGGGTGGCGGATCGGCGTGGTGGTTGCGGGTGTGGCAGCAGGGAGCCGGGTCGCGGATCGGTCAGGACCGCAGTAGCGCCTGCAGACTGCGCAGGTACGCCTGTTCATCGGGCGCCGTTTGGTCTCGCTGAGCCTGCCACAGGGTTTCCGCCAGGGAGTCGATCATCCGGTGCTCGGCTTCCACCGGACTGCCATGGCGCCTGCTCAGTTCCTGGTGCACGGCACGGATCCCGGGCGGCCGGTCGGTACTGACCTGTTCCCGGATGGCCAGATGCATACCCATGTGCAGGAACGGGTTCGTCTCGCCATCCTCCGGCAGGTACTCCCGCTGCATGCCCTTCTCGCCCGACTCCAGCAGGCCATGGTATTCCGGGTGATCGGCAACCACCTGCGCGATCATGTCCTCAAGAGGCGTCAGCGGCAGGCCATCCCGGAACTTGCGCCAGGTTTCAACGTATTGCTGGCGGAGCGCATCGCGATCGGAGGAGAACATGGATTTCCTGTACGTTTAAGGTGTTACGTTTTAGGTTTTAAGTAAGCACTTTAAACGTAAAACGTTACACGTAAAACGCCCTCCAACGAGGAAAAATCATTCCGTCTTTTCCCGAAACTCGCAGAAGTCATAAATCACACACGCCCCACACCGCGGCTTACGGGCGGTGCAGACGTAGCGGCCGTGGAGAATGAGCCAGTGATGGGCGTCCTGGAGGAATTCCCGGGGCGTGAGTCGGACCAGGCGGTCCTCTACCTGTCGGACGGTCTTGCCGCGGGCCAGGCCGGTGCGGTTGGCGACGCGAAAGATGTGCGTGTCCACGGCCATGGTGGGCTGGCCGAAGGCGGTGTTCAGCACCACGTTGGCGGTCTTGCGGCCGACCCCGGGCAGGGCTTCCAGTTGCTCGCGGGTCTGCGGCACCTCCCCGCCGTGCTGTTCGAGCAGCATGGCGCAGAGCTTGATGATGTTCGCCGCCTTGCTGTTGAAAAGACCGATGGTCTTGATGTGGCGCTTGAGACCCTCCTCGCCGAGGGCAAGAATTGCCGCCGGTGTGTTGGCGACTGGAAACAACTGGGCCGTGGCCTTGTTGACGCCACGATCGGTGGCCTGGGCCGAGAGCACCACCGCGATCAGCAATTCGAACGGGGTACTGTAATTCAGTTCTGTACGTGGTTCCGGGTTCGCTTCGCGCAACAACCTGAAAATCCGTGTTCGTTTTTCCCTGTTCATGTCAACTTGAATGCGGTGTCGGTGACACTGGTTGCGTGACGCCTGATGGCCGTTGCGCCCTGCGCTGATCAAGCCAGTTTTTTGTCGCCAGCAGCAGGCCAAGGCCGATAAAGGCGCCGGGTGGAAGCAGTGCAAGCAACAGACCGTCATCCAGCGGCAGGATCTGGATCTCCAGTATCGAGGCCCAGGGACCAAACAGGAATTCGGCGCCGCGCAGCAGCGTGCCGTGACCCAGTAATTCGCGCATGCCGCCAAGCAGCACCAGAACGGCGCAGAAGCCCAGCCCCATCATCAGACCATCCAGTGCCGCCACCACCGGTGGTTGTCGCGAAGCAAAGGCTTCGGCGCGGCCGAGGATCGCGCAGTTGGTGACAATCAACGGAACGAAAATGCCCAGTACCTGATAAAGCTCATGGAACCAGGCGCTCATCAGCAGTTCCACGGCGGTGACCAGAGAGGCGATGATCAACACAAATACCGCGATCCGGATCTCCGGCCTGACCTGATGACGGATCAGGGACACCACGGTGCTCGAGCCCAGCAGGACGAGCAGGGTGGCAATGCCCAGGGCCAGGCCATTGATCAGTGTGCCGGTCACGGCCAGCAGGGGACAAAGACCCAGGAGCTGGACCAGTGCCGGGTTATCGCGCCAGAGACCGTCCCGGATGCGTTCACGTATTATCGAAGTCATTCATCCTCGTCGGTTTCTGGGCGGTTCTCTCCGGCGGCCGCGTCCCCAGCCTCGCCGTCGCTCGGCCCGTCGGCGGATTCCATCGCCTGCTTCTGGAATTCAGCTTCACGGGCGGCAATCGCGTCCTCCAGGTTGTCCGCGTCGGCGAACAGCAGATCGCCATGCTGCTGCTGGAAGCGCAGGGCATCGTAGACTGCTCGGATCACGGCCCTGGCCGTTATCGTTGCACCGCTGATCTGATCGAACTCACCGCCGTCGCGACGCAGTTGCCAGCGTTCCGCTGCTTCCTTTTGTTCCGCAGTCGCATTATCAATATCAGTAACTTGAAGAGACTTGTTGCGAAACTGGGTGATCCATGAGCTGCGGCTGCGTTCGATGGCGTCGCCGAGACCGGGGGTCTCCTGATGGCCAGCGACCCGCACGCCGGTGATCTGGCCGTGTCGGTCGACACCGATCAACAGAATGATGTCGCCGGAATAGCCATCCGGAGCCACCGCCGTAAGCACCGTGGCAACCGGCTCGCCATCCTTGCGCAGCCGGTAGATCGGCAGCGGCTCATTGACTCCGAGCAGTACCGGATCGGTGGCCTCGATGACGTCGCTTTCCGGCCGGTTGTCATGCGCGGTATGGGGCACCACGGCGCTCAGCTGCCGCAGCAGGTGAGCGCGGCGGTTGTCCTCGATCTTTTCCAGAGTGTTGTCATAGGTCAATGCCACCAGGCCCACCCCGGCCAGAGTGAAGGCCAGCAGCAGGCCACCCGCGATCAGCATCTGGCGAATGGCGGCTTGGTGGCTGGTCATGGATTAAAGACTCCGGGCAGTGGGTTCATGGCTGACCCTCAATACGGGGTCGACACAGGCGATCGAGTAGCGGTGCCGCCAGGTTCATCAGCAGGACGGCGAACGCAACGCCATCCGGATAGCCTCCCCAGCAACGGATCACCCAGATGAGTATCCCGATACCGAGTCCATAGTAAAGCCTGCCCAGTGGCGTGGTCGCGGCCGAGACGGGGTCCGTGGCAACGAAAAAGGCACCAAGCATTGCGCCACCGGCAAACAGGTGGAACAGCGGGTCGGCAAACTGGGTCGGAGCGATGATCCAGGCAGCCAGGGCCGGCAGGGTCAGGCCGAGGAGAACGCCCAGAGGGATCTGCCAGGCAATCAGTCGGCGCCGAAGCAGATACAGTCCGCCGACGAGAAACAGGCCATTGATCAGCAACCAGTCAGAGTCCTGATGCAACGAGAACAGCCCGATGCCATTGCGCAGGGCATCGATGGGCGTGCCGGCTGCCAGGGCCGTTTTCAGGCCGTCCAGCGGTGTCGCGCCGCTGACCATGTCGATGCGTGCCATGTTGCTGCTGGCCATCAGCGTTTGCAGCAGACCGGATGGGCCGAGCTCAGGCGCGGGCCAGAGCACCATGATTCCCGGAAAGGAAACCAGCAGAAACACATAGCCGAGCATGGCCGGATTGAAGGGATTGAATCCCAGGCCACCATAGACGTGTTTGCCGAACACGATGGCGAAAAACGTGCCGAGCACCGGTATCCACCAGGGCAGCAGGGGTGGCAGGCACAGAGCCAGCAGCACGGCAGCGAGCACCGCACTGTGGTCGCCCAGCACCGGCGCAACGGGCCTACTGCGGAGGCGCAGCATCAGGGCCTCGGTGGCCAGCGCTGTCGCAGCGCATAACAGGATGTTCAGCAGAACCCCCCAGCCGAACAGCCAGATCATCGCCAGCGCGCCGGGAACCAGTGCCAGCAGCACGGTCTGCATCAGCCGGGGTACGTCATGCCGTGGCCGTAGATGTGGTGCGGAGCGATGCATCATTCGCCGCCTGAAGCATCGGGATCGGACTGTTTCCGGCGACGCCGTTCCAGGGCTGCAGCAATGGCTGCCTTGCGCGGGTCTTGCCGGGTATTTTCTGCTGCCTGCGGGGCGTTGCGGGCCGCCTCGCGTTTTGCTGCGCGTTGCGCCTCCTGCTGCTCCCGCTTGCGTTGCAGCCGGGCTTCCCGAGCCTCGAAACGGGCCCGGGCCCGTCGGGCGCGGTTCTGCTCCAGGTCTGCTGCGAACAGTTCCGCCTTTGCATCCCGGAACTGACGTACCAGGGGGATCCGGCTTGGGCACACCACGGCGCAGGCCCCGCATTCAATGCAGGCCATCAGGCCATGGTCGCGGAGCGCGTCGTGATCGTGATCGCCGGCATACCAGTGCAGCTGCTGGGGCAGGAGTTGTACCGGGCACACCGTGGCGCAGTCGCCGCAACGGATGCAGGCCCGTTGATCACCCTCGCCGCCCAGAAGCTCCGCACTGGCAAGTAGCAGACAGTTGGTGGCGGCGGTGACCGGGTAGCGCGGATCCTGGATTGCCGTACCCATCATCGGTCCGCCCTGGATCAATGTCTGCCTGTGCCAAGGCACCTGCAGCTGGTCCAGCATCCAGTCCATGGGTGTCCCGAACCGGACCCTGTAGTTGCCGGATTGCGGCAGATCCGGTCCTGCCAGTGTAACGATGCGTTCGAGCAGGGGGCTGCCGCTGCGCATGCAGTGCCAGGTGGTGGCGGCGGTGCCGGCATTCTGGCAGAGCAGGCCCAGGTCGATGGGCAAGCCGTCGCTGGGGACTTGCTGCCCCGTGAGATTGCGGATCAGCTGTCGTTCGCCACCGGCCGGGTAACGGACCGGAACCGTACGGAGCTCCACGGCTGGGTTGGCCGACCGGGTCACGGCATCCAGTGCTTCCTGCCGGTCGTCCTCGATGGCCAGGATGATGCGCTCCGCCCCGCAGGCCCGGGCGAGTAGTTCCGCGCCCTGCAGCACGGCGGCGGGGTCATCACGCAGCAGTCGGTCATCGCAGGTGATGCAGGGTTCGCAGCCGATGGCATTGATGACAAGCGTATCCACGCCCTGTTCGGCTGCTGCGTCCAGTTTCTCCGCAGTGGGGAATACCGCGCCGCCGAGACCGCCGATACCGGCCTTGCGAATACGCTGCCGTAGTTCTTCCGGGGCCAGGTCGAAGGGTGAGTCGCTGCCCTCGGGTTGCCCCGGCCAGACCCTGTCCTCGCCGTCGCAGGCGATCACCGCGCAGCGCAGCCGTTGCCCGTCCGGATGCGCGGCAAGGCGCCATTCCACAGCCTTCAATGTGCCGGAGCTCGGCGCGAACAACGGCATCGCCCAGCCTTCCTCTGGCAACGCCAGTGGCTGGCCCCGGTCGACCGAATCCCCCGGCTCCACGAGCAGGCGGCTGCGCCCATTGGGCTGATCCAGCGGAACGACCAGTTCGGGTGGCAGAGGCAGCGTGCGAAGGGGTGCGTCGGCACTCCAGTGCTTCCAGTCCGGCAGTTGCAGGCCGCCCGGGAAGCCGAATAGGCGGAGTCTTGCCATGCTCAGGCGGCGGTCCGCACTTGCCGTGGCAGCAGGGTAATGCAGTCCACCGGACAGGGATCAATGCACAGTTCGCAGCCGGTGCATTCATCGGCGATCACGGTATGCATCAGACCGCGGGCACCGAGTATCGCGTCCACCGGGCAGGCCTGGATGCAGAGCGTGCAACCGATGCATGCCGGTTCGTCGATGAAGGCCACCATGGCCTGTTCAGGCGTGCTGCCATGGCTGGTGTCCAGCGGTTCGGGTTCGCGATCCAGCAGGTCGGCAAGCTGGCGGATGGTCGTCTCGCCACCGGGCGGGCAGCGGTTGATCGGCGCCTCGCCGCTGGCAATGGCCTCGGCATAGGGGCGGCAACCGGGGTAGGCACACTGACCGCACTGGGTCTGCGGCAACAGGGCGTTGATCTGCTCCACCACCTGGTCGCTGTCCGGCTTCAGCCGCACCGAGGCAAAGCCCAGCAGACCGCCCAGCGCGGCCGCCAGCAGACCCATGATCAGTAACGCGTCGAGCATTGGTTTGATAAATCCTGTTTCGCAGCGTCCGGGAGCCGAGCCGTATCGGTGCTATCGCCGTCCAGTGTTCACAGACGACCGAGTCCGGTAAAGCCCATGAAGGCCAGTGACATAAGGCCGGCGGTGATCAGTGCAATCGCCGCACCCTGGAACGGCTGTGGCACATCGGCCACCGCCAGTCTCTCGCGCAGGCTGGCAAACAGGACGAGCACCAGGCTGAAGCCCAGCGCCGCACCGAATCCGTAGAACGCCGACTGCAGCAAGCCGTGTATCTGTTGCACGTTGAGCAGGGCCACACCCAGCACTGCGCAATTCGTGGTGATCAGGGGCAGGAACAGGCCCAGCACCTGATGCAGCAGCGGACTGGCGCGATGGATGACCAGTTCGGTGAACTGCACCACGGCGGCGATCACCAGAATGAAGGCGATGGTGCGCAGATATTCCAGGCCGAATGGCGCCAGCAGCCAGGTATTGACCAGATAGCTCAGCACCGCCGACAGCGTCAGCACAAAGGTTGTCGCCAGCCCCATGCCGACCGCTGTTTCCAGTTTCCGCGAAACCCCCATGAACGGGCACAGCCCGAGGAACTTCACCAGCACGAAGTTGTTGACCAATGCCGTGCCCAGCAGGATCAGCGCGAGTTCGGACATAGATGGCCTTTTGGGCGTTTTACGTTTATCGTTTTAAGTTTTAGGAAAAGCGCTCATCTGTCTGACGTTAAACATAAAACGTAAAACCTAAAACGTTCATTTCACCTTCATCCCGGGCCGTGCCCCGTCGTGGGGTTCGAGGATGAACAGATCCTTGCCGCCTGGTCCCGCAGCCAGCACCATGCCTTCGGAGACGCCGAAGCGCATCTTGCGCGGCTTCAGATTGGCGACCATGACGGTCAGTTTTCCTTCCAGGTCCGATGGATTGTAGGCGGCGCGAATGCCGGCGAAGACGGTACGTGTCTCGCCACCCAGGTCCAGGGTCAGTTGCAGCAGCTTGTCGGCTCCGTCCACCTGCTCAGCCTTGCTGATGCGGGCGATGCGCAGATCGACCTTGCCGAAATCGTCGATCTCGATCTGTTCGGCTATCGGGGTGTCGACCAGCGGTCCCGTGGGAGTGGTATCGGCCTTGGGTGCCAGTGTTTCCCTTGATTCCTCGAGCATTGCGTCGACGGCCTCCCGCTCTACCCGTGTCGCCAGGGGTTCGAACTTGCCAATGGTGTGGTCAAGCAGTGGATCGATGGCATCGGCCCAGCTCTGTTCCGGGATCTGCAGAAAGGTTTCCGCCTTGCCGGCTATCCGGGGCACCACCGGCTTCAGATAGGTCATCAGGACGCGGAACAGGTTCAGCGTCTGGGTGCAGATCAGCTGCACCTCGGCCAGGGTGTCCGGCTCCTTGGCCAGGACCCAGGGTTTGCGCTCATCGAAATACTGGTTGGCATCGTCCGCCAGCGCCATGATTTCGCGGATCGCGCGGGAGAATTCGCGGTCCTCGTAGTGCTGGGCGATCTGCTCGCCGCGCGCCGTGACCGTGCGGTACATCTCGGGGGCTTCCAGGTGATCTGCAAGGCGGCCGTCGAAGCGCTTGTTGATGAAGCTGGCGCTGCGACTGGCGATGTTCACCAGTTTGCCCACCAGGTCCGAATTCACCCGCTGCACGAAGTCGTCCAGGCTCAGATCCAGGTCATGCACACTGCTGCCCATCTTGGCGGCCAGGTAATAGCGCAGGTATTCCGGATTCAGGTGGTTCAGGTAGGTGCGGCCCATGATGAAGGTGCCGCGGGATTTGGACATCTTCTGACCGTTGACGGTCAGGAAGCCATGAGCGCAGATCCGGGTCGGCTTGCGAAAACCGGCGCCTTCCAGCATGGCCGGCCAGAACAGCGCGTGGAAATAGACGATGTCCTTGCCGATGAAGTGGTACAGCTCGGTATCGGTGTCCGGCCGCCACCATGCATCGAAATCCTCGCCGTTACTTTCGCACCAGTTGCTGAAGCTCGCCATGTAGCCGATCGGCGCATCCAGCCAGACATAGAAATACTTGTCCTCGGTGCCGGGGATGCGGAAGCCGAAGTAGGGCGCATCGCGGGAGATGTCCCATTCCCGCAGGCCGTCTTCGAACCATTCATCGAGCTTGTTGGCAACTTCACCCTGCACGTGCCCGGAACCGGCCCAGGCCTGAAGCATGTCGCCGAAGTCCTGCAACCGGAAAAAGTAATGTTCGGATTCCTTCTCGATGGGTGCCGCACCGGAGACCACCGAGACGGCGTTCTTCAGTTCCGCCGGGGTATAGGTGGCACCGCAGGCTTCGCAGGAGTCGCCATATTGATCGGCCGCGCCACAGCGAGGGCATTCACCCTTGATGTACCGGTCCGGCAGGAACATGTTCTCCACCGGATCATAGGCCTGCTTGATGGTGCGGCTGGTGATGTGTCCGGCCTCTTTCAGGCGGCCGTATATCAGCTCGGCATAATGACGGTTTTCATCGGAGTGCGTGGAGTAGTAGTTGTCGAACTCGATCAGGAAGTCGGCGAAATCCTGCTGGTGTTCTTCGCCGATCCGCGCGATCAGTTGTTCCGGAGTGATGCCGAGTTCCCGCGCCTTGAGCATGATCGGGGTGCCATGGGCATCATCGGCGCAGACGTAGATACAGCGGTTGCCTCGCAGTCTCTGGAAGCGAACCCAGATGTCGGTCTGGATGTATTCCACCAGATGCCCCAGGTGGATCGGGCCGTTGGCATAGGGCAGGGCGCTGGTCACAAGGATCTGGCGCGGCATGGAACCTCGACTCATGGTGCGGCTGAAAGACCGCGAAGTATGCCAGATTCCGGGTGTGGGTCGCGACGGGGGCTGGAGGCGCGGTGGGCTTCGATGTCTGGTCGCGGGCCGGGACTGGGGTTCCTCTGCCTGAGGTCGTCTCGGTGGGTGGGGTCTGCTTTTGCCGCGCTGCAGCAACGGCGCTACACTTCCTGCGGGAAACGAAGACGGAAAAACAGGTCAGCGTTTCCCTCGTTCCCGCTCAGCCGAGGTGCTTCATGACTGTCATTCGCCAGCACGATTTCATCCAGAGTGTGGCCGACGCGCTGCAGTACATCTCCTACTACCATCCGACGGATTTCGTGCATGCGGTGACCGCGGCGTACGAGCGGGAGGAATCGCCGGCGGCGCGGGATGCCATGGCCCAGATCCTGATCAACTCCCGGATGTGTGCGGAAGGGCGGCGACCGATCTGTCAGGACACCGGGATTGTCACGGTGTTGCTGAAGATCGGCATGGACGTCCGCTGGGACGCGACCATGGGTGTCGAGGAGATGGTCAATGAGGGCGTGCGTCAGGCGTATGGCAATGCGGACAATGTGTTGCGGGCCTCGGTGCTGGCGGATCCGGCGGGCAGTCGGCGCAATACCGGCGACAACACGCCGGCGGTGATCCATACCCGCGTCGTGCCGGGCGATACCGTGGAGGTGGAACTGGCCGCGAAGGGCGGCGGCTCGGAGGCGAAGACCAAGTTCGTCATGCTCAATCCCTCGGACAGCGTTGTCGACTGGGTGCTGAAGACGGTGCCGACCATGGGTGCGGGCTGGTGCCCGCCGGGGATTCTCGGCATTGGCATTGGCGGTACCGCCGAAAAGGCCATGGTCATGGCCAAGGAAGCCTGCATGGGCTCCATCGATATCCATGAGCTGAAGGCGCGTGGTCCGGCCAATCGGGTGGAGGAGCTGCGACTGGAGATCTTCGACAGGGTGAATCAGCTTGGCATCGGCGCGCAGGGGCTGGGCGGTCTCACCACGGTGCTTGACGTCAAGATCCACGACTACCCGACCCATGCGGCCAATCTGCCGGTGGCGATGATTCCGAACTGTGCGGCAACGCGGCATGTGCATTTCGTACTCGACGGTTCCGGTCCGGCGGAGCTGACGCCGCCGTCCCTGGACGACTGGCCGGAGATCACGCGCGAGGTGGGCGAGAACGTGCGCCGGGTAAATCTTGATACGGTGACCCGCGAGGACGTTGCCGCCTGGAAGCCGGGTGACACGCTGCTGTTGTCGGGGACGATGCTGACCGGGCGGGATGCGGCGCACAAGCGCATGGCGGATTTGTTTGCCCGCGGCGAACCACTGCCCGAGGGCGTGGATCTGGAGAACCGCTTCATCTACTACGTGGGTCCGGTGGATCCGGTGCGGGACGAAGTCGTCGGGCCGGCCGGGCCGACCACCGCTACGCGGATGGACAAGTTTACTGATCTGATGCTGGAGAAAACCGGCCTGCTGGGCATGATCGGGAAGGCCGAGCGCGGGCCGGAGGCAATCGATGCGATTCGGCGTCACAAGGCGGTATATCTGATGGCCGTGGGCGGCGCCGCCTATCTGGTATCCAAGGCCATTCGAAAATCACGGGTCGTGGCCTTCGAGGATCTGGGTATGGAGGCGATTCACGAGTTCGTGGTCGAGGACATGCCGGTGACGGTGGCGGTGGATTCGACTGGAGAGTCAGTGCATGAAACCGGACCGCGGGAGTGGCGGGCGCGGATCGGCGGCATCCCGGTGGTAGAGGAGGCCTGATGTAGCCGGCCTGCTGCTCAGGCGGCCTGCGCCTGGTCCGCCAGTTCCTGTATGCGTTCCACCATCGAAAAGAACCCGTTGCGCCGGTTCGGCGTCAGTTGCTGCTCCAGTCCGAGGCGCTGGAACAGTCCCTCGATATCGGTTTGACGGATTTCCTCCGGCGTACGCCCGGAATAGGCCATCAGGATCAGAGCGATCAGCCCCTTGACGATAAAGGCGTCGCTGTCGGCGCGGAACGTCAGCCGTGGCGGTGAGGTCTTTTCCACCTCATGCAGCAGCCAGACGTTGCTGACGCACCCCTCGACGCGGTTCTCTTCGCTTTTCGCCTCTTCCGGAAATTCCGGTAGTTCGCGGCCAAGGTCGATGATCAGCCGGTACCGGTCCTCCCAGTTGTCGAGAAACTCGAAGCTTTCGATAACTTCATCCAGTTGCATGGTAACGGTTTGCCATAGACTGCGGGTCGGATCGTCATCCTAACATGGGTGGCGGTGGAACGGCCCGCCGGGGTGCCGGTGTGGCATACTCTGGGGCAAATTAAACACTGATCGATTCGGGCGCAGGCGCGCGAATCGATCAGTGTTTCCTCAATGTTTTGCGCCCCACGGGCCCCTTTCTTGTCGGGCGGCTCGGGGTCGCCCATCGGGAGTTATTGATGCTGACTGTGGAGTTATGCGGGGTGTTGCAGCAGGCGGCGGGCGACCGGCGACTGGAACTGGACGCACTTCCCGAACAACCGACAGTGGCTGCCGTGCTTGAGCTGCTGGGCGAGCGGCATCCGGGCCTGGCGCCGCATCTGCGACGCGTCGCCTGTGCCCAGGGCGACAGCCTGGTGCGTCAGGATCAGACAATAGACATGAACCGGCCGCTGGTGCTCTTGCCGCCAGTCAGTGGCGGCTGAACGGATGAGGTTTGCATGAGCAGAATGACGGATCAGGTGCTGGACATGGACCAGCTGCTGCGAGAAACCGAGAATGACGCCTGCGGCGCCCTGGTGGTGTTCGGCGGTATTGTCCGCAACCATCACGCGGGAAAGGGTGTAACCGGCATGAGTTATTCCGCCTATGGCCCGATGGCGGAGAAGGTGCTGGCAGAGCTGGAACAGGAGACCCTGGAGAAATTCCCGGTCAGCGAGTGTCGCATCGTGCACCGCACCGGGGACCTGGGGATTGGCGAAGCCAGCGTGCTGGTGGTGGTTCGGGCACCGCACCGCGGCGATGCCTTTGATGGTGCACGCTACGCCATTGATACACTGAAAGTGCGCCTGCCTGTCTGGAAACACGATTTCTACGAGGACGGCAGCGAGGCCTATCAGGACGGAGTGCCGCTGGAGACCGCGGCCGAGCGGGACCCGGGTGCGGATCAGTGAGTCAACAGATCAGCAATGACGAAGATGGGTTTCTGCCACTGCCGATCGCAGTCCTGACCGTTTCCGATACGCGCACGCAGGCTGACGACAAATCCGGCGAGCTGCTGGCGTCGCGCCTGCAAGAGGCCGGTCATCGCCTGGCCGACAGGCAGATCGTGCCGGATGACATCTACCGTGTACGCGAAGTGGTTTCACGCTGGATCGTCGACGAGGGCGTCAAGGTCGTGATCAGCACCGGCGGTACCGGAATCACGGGGCGGGACACGACGCCCGAGGCAGTGCTGCCGCTACTGGATATGCGGGTGGATGGCTTCGGCGAGTTGTTCCGGCAGCTGTCGTTCGACGAGATCGGCAGCTCGTCAATCCAATCCCGTGCCGTGGCCGGCGTCGCCAATGCCACGCTGTTGTTCGTGCTGCCCGGTTCCAGCGGCGCCTGCCGCACGGCCTGGGAGGGAATTCTGGTCAAGCAGCTGGATCGCCGTCACAAGCCCTGTAACTTCGTTTCACTGATTCCCCGTCTGCGTGAGTGAAACCGGGCCATCTCCGGTGTGCTTGACTATGCTGGCAAGGGAACGATGTTTTTCGATCCGGTCAAACCGGAAAGGACTCACCCCGCAAGGAGGACACAATGAAACGAAAATTCATCCGCATGCTGGCTGGCGCCGCTCTCGCCGCACCATTGGTGCTGGCCGCCGACGATATGCCCAAGGGCCATGCCGAATTCATCGACAACGATGGTAATGCCGTCGGCGAGGCACACCTGACCCAGGGCCCGAACGGTACGCTGATCGTGCTTGAGATCGACGGCCTGCCAGTGGGGCCGAAAGCGATCCACATTCACAGTGTCGGCACCTGCGAAGATCATCACGACGGCTTTCAGGATTCGGCCGGTCACCTGAACCCGGATGACAGCAAGCATGGTCTGCTCAATCCGGATGGACCTGATGCCGGTGACCTGAACAACTTTTACGTCCACGACGACGGCACGGCGTGGGCCGAGCTCTTCAACGAACGGGCCAGCCTCGACGGCAGCTACGGCGCACAGATTCTGGATGACGACGGTGCGGCACTGGTGATTCACGAGAATCCCGATGACCATATGACGCAACCGATCGGTGGTGCCGGCGCACGGATTGCCTGCGGTGTCATTCGCGGCAGCTGATCGTCGGCCCGTTCCATGGCCCACGCCCGCTCCCGGCGCTGACCGGCCAAGGCTGCGGGGAGCGGGGCGTGGTCATGTGAAAAGTCTGAACACCGCGCTCGAGCGCAGTCATGCGACGCCGTGACTTCGTCAAGGCCTGTGCCATTGGTGCTGGCTGCGCGGGGCTGGCACCGGCCTCATTGTTGACCGACGACACGTTGCGACCTCGGCACTACGAACGTGTGCGGCTGATTGACTCCAGCGGTGAGCCGCTGCGGCTCGGTGACCTGGAGCAGAACCGCAATTACGTGTTTCCCTACCCCTACCGTGCCACCCCTGCATTCCTGCTCGATCTCGGAACCGCCGTTGCCGGCGAGCGACCGCTACGAACCGAGGCCGGTGAGGTCTACCAGAGTCGGCATGGGGTCGGCCCGCAGCGCAGTGTGGTAGCGTTTTCGGCGATCTGTGCGCACAAGCTGGCGCATCCAACGCCTGCCGTCAGCTACATCCATTTCCGCGAGGCCCGCGGACGGGGTGAGCCATCCACCGGTGTCATCAGTTGTTGCGCCGAGAACAGCCTGTATGACCCGGTGGCCGGTGGTCGGGTGCTGGACGGCCCCGCCCGGCAGCCGCTGGCGGGAATCATTCTCGATTATGTCGCGGCAGATGACGAATTGTTTGCCGTGGGCACCCTTGGCGGCGAAATGTTCGACCGGTTTTTCTCTGAATTCGAGGCTCGGTTAACGCTCGAGTACCCGAATGGTGATGCGCATGAGGCGGTGACCGGGGATGTCGCCATCGAGCCGCTAACGCGATTCAGCAACAACGTGATGAGCTGCTAGCGGGCTTGTGCCAGCGTCTGGATTGGAATAAATCAGTGTTTCCCTAGTGGGATTCGGTGTTCCCTTTGGCCAGCAGTCTTGCCAACTCACTCTGACCGGTGCTCTCGGCAATCGTCGTCGCGGTGACGCCATTGCGATCACTGATGTCAGTGCGCGCGCCCAGATCCAACAGCGTCCGGACCATTTCCCGATGGCCGTTATGCACGGCGCGCATCAGCGGCGTCCAACCGTACACGTCCCGGCTGTCGGGGTCCGCGCCGAGAGCGACCAGTTCCCGCGCACCGTCTGAATGCCCCTTCGCCGCAGCCAGCATCAGCGGTGACCAGCCGTTGCTTACTTCGTGCCTGGCGTCGGCACCGGCCGCCACCAGCAGGCGGATCACCTCGGTATGGCCATTGACCGCCGCGTACATCAACGCCGTGCCACCCTTGGGATTGCTGGCATCGACCCTGGCACCGGCATCGAGCAACTGGTGACAGATGCCGGCCTCACCGCTCTCCGCAGCCCACATCAAGGCCGTCTTGCCGGCGAATTCGCCATCACCCGTCAGCGTATCCGGATCGTTGCCGGCGGCAAGCAGGGACTCAACCGCCGCCGAATCGCCGGCCCTGATCGCGTCGATCAATTCGGCGGCGGTGGCGGGAGCCCCCAGGCAACAGAGAATCAGCACCAGCGGGGCGAAAGCCGAGACGCGATACGTTATCATCGAGCACTTACCAGATGGCATCCGACGGAAATCCCGTACCGGTAGCGATAGCAGACCGGACCGCGCACGGCAAGCTGTCGGCGCCGCGGTTGTCAAATGGTTCTCGCAGATCGACAGGCTTCGCGACAGCGCCTGGCAGAAGGAGATTGCAATATGAGTACAGTCACACGCGGGCAGATCGAACAGGCAATTCAGGGCTGGACCGAGCCGCATCTCGGTCGGGATCTGGTCTCCGCGCGTTCCGTTCGCGAAATCGTGGTCGAAGATGGCGGTGCGGTAACGATTCACGTTGGCCTCGGGTTCCCGATGTCATCTGCAGCCCGGCAGCAACTCGGTGGCGCGGTGCATGAACGCGTTAGTGCCATCGACGGCGTGACCTCGGTCAAGGTCCAGGTTGACTGCGAGGTCCGCGCCCACGGCGTGCATCGCAGTTCCGACTCGGTCAAGGGCGTCAAGAACATCATTGCCGTGGCCTCGGGCAAAGGCGGCGTCGGCAAGTCCACCTGCGCGGTCAATCTGGCTTTGGCCCTGTCTGCCGAGGGCGCTCGCGTCGGCATCCTGGACGCGGATATTTACGGGCCCAGCCAGCCGCGCATGCTCGGTATTTCGGGCAAGCCGGACTCCCCGGACGGAAAATCGCTCCAGCCGATGACCAATTACGATATCCAGTCCATGTCAGCCGGCTATCTGATCGATGAGGAAACGCCGATGATCTGGCGTGGCCCCATGGCCACCCAGGCACTGGAGCAATTGCTGCGCGAAACCAACTGGGATGATCTTGATTATCTTGTGGTGGATATGCCGCCGGGAACAGGTGACATTCAGCTGACGCTGTCGCAGAAAGTGCCGGTCAGCGGCGCGGTGATCGTGACCACGCCGCAGGATATTGCCCTGCTCGATGCCCGCAAGGGTTTGAAAATGTTCGAGAAGGTCAATGTGCCCGTGCTGGGTGTGGTGGAAAACATGAGTACGCACATCTGCAGCCAGTGCGGGCACGAGGAGCATATCTTCGGCGAAGGTGGCGGCGCCCGCATGGCGGAGCAGTACGACATCGATCTACTCGGTTCCCTGCCGCTGGACATCCGGATCCGGGAACAGGCCGATGGCGGCAAGCCGACGGTGGTTGCCGATCCGGACGGCGCTCTGGCCACCAGCTATCGGGAAATCGCGCGCAACATCGCCGCGCGCCTGTCCCTGCAATCCGAGGATTCGCCCAGCCGTTTCCCCAAGATCGTGGTCGAGAATACATAGCCATCAGGTCTGACCTGGGTAGTGCTCATGTCTTGCCGCCCCAGGCCTTGAGCTTGCGTTCCAGGGTTTTGCGACTGACCTGCAGGCGTCGCGCGGCTTCCGACTTGTTGCCGCCGACTGCCTCCAGGACCCGCAGGATATGACGGCGCTGGAACTCGGCAAGCGGCAGGTCCTCGGGATAGGTTGAGGTGCTGGCGGCCATACCTCCGTGCCCGGGGCGGGACGGGACGGCAGTCTCATGGAGGCAGTCCGTGAGGCTTTGCCCCAGAACCATCGCCCGCTCCACCAGATTCTTCAGCTCCCGCACATTTCCCGGCCACAGGTAACGCTGCAGTCGGGTGATTTCGGCATCGTCCGGCACAAATGCCGGCAGTTCGAGGCGATTCGAGAGTTCGTGACTGAACAGGCCGATCAGAGCCGGCAGGTCGCCGGGGCGCTCGCGCAGCGGGGGCAATTGCATGCGCAGCACGTTGATTCGATAATATAGATCCTCACGAAAATGACCGGTTTCCACC
>SL_7KL_010_BRINEDRAFT_10000042_pt1 | contig 49297 bp, 41 predicted proteins | sample SodLak_010_BRINE_FD_10663 | JGI IMG/M metagenome (IMG submission 10663)
TGGCCGCCTACTCCTTCTTTCCAAAAAAGCCAGCTATTAAGTATGATCCCGTCCATACAAACCAATTAAGCATGATTTAGAATCGAACTCAGGTAATTAGGTCAAGCGAACGATTGGGGTACTATCTGTTAGCTTTCCACCGGTTACCTTTTCTGTACCTGCTTAATGAACAGGGGGAATTGATGAACAAATTTAAACTGGAGTCGTACAGTCAGACAGTTATGGAATATGATACTGCAACGAGGCGTGTTTCATCAACATCAAAAGGAGGGATATCGAATCTGTTTCAGGTAGATGATGAGATCTTTGTTCTTTCTGTAACCTCTTATGGGAGCTCAGACTTTGAATATGACAGAGAGATCTCATTTTATATAATCCATTTGTCAAACATGGAAACATACTATATTGGTTCTTACCAACATCAGGGGGAAGACCATATTTCTATTCAGCTGACTGATTTGGGTGTCGTGCTAATCGAAGGGGGAGAAGCGAGCCTGTTCAGATAGAAATTGTTGCAAAACAAAAGTCACACCCCTATCGAGATGCGACTTTGTTTGCAAAATCTAAAGGCAAGAATTGGATTAGCTGTTATAGCCCAACTCATTTTTAATTTCACGGGCCAGGATGAGGCGCTGAATTTCAGAGGTTCCCTCGCCGATGGTCATCAGTTTAGAGTCTCTCAAAAATCTCTCAACGTGGTACTCTTTGGTGTAGCCGTACCCGCCGTGAATCTGAATTGCGTCGAGCGAAGCTCGTTCTGAAAGCTCAGAAGCGAAAAGTTTTGCCATTGATGCTTCTTTCGTATAAGGACGTCCCTGATCTTTCAGCCAGGCAGCTCTGTGTACTAATAGTCTTGCAGCGTCAATCTCTACAGCCATGTTAACCATTTTATGCTCAATAGCCTGGAAATCTCCGATGGAGCGTCCAAACTGCTTACGCTGCTTGGCGTATTTCATAGATTCTTCGAGTGCACCCCTTGCAATTCCAACGGATAGGGCACCGATTCCAATTCGTCCGCCATCCAATACCTTCATGGTATCGATGAATCCGTGGCCTAATTCGCCAAGTAGGTTCTCTTCGGGTACCCTGACATTCTCAAGGATGACTTCAGCAGTGTCTGAAGAGTTCATTCCAAGTTTATGCATCGGCTCTCCGGGCTTCACTCCGTCCATTTCGCGCTCTACAATAAATGCACTAATTCCTTTGGTTCCTTTATTTGGATCGGTTTTGGCAAGAACTACATAGGTATCGCCAACAGTAGCCTGGGTAATAAATGTTTTCGCACCGTTGATAACCCATTCATTTCCTTCTTTAACAGCAACGGTTTTCATGTCGGATGAGTCACTTCCTGATCCGGGCTCAGTAAGGCACCACGCTCCCAGTTTTTCGCCCTGTGCAAGAGGAGTGAGGTACTTTTTCTTCTGAGCGTCATTTCCTGCAAGAGCAATGTGTCCGCTTCCCAAAGAAGTGTGAGAAGCTACGGTAAGTGCAAGGGAAGCATCCCAGCGTGCAATCTCTTCGAGGGCAAGACAGAAGCTTACGGTGTCAAAACCGGCGCCGCCATATTTCTCTTCATGGTAGATGCCGAGCAAACCCTGATCGGCAAGCATTTTAATAATGTCGTGGGGGAATTTTTTGTTGGAATCACGTTCAATCACCCCGGGTGCAATATGCCGGTTTGCAAAGTCGCGAACCGTATCGCGAATCATGGCTTGATCTTCTGTCAGATCAAAGGATAGTGAGGATGATTTTTCAAGTACGTCTAAAGTCATTTTTAAATAGATTTATTTTTTTGGTACCGCTTCCAGAAGGTAACGATTTTTTGCCTGTTTTCATTTGTTCGGTTTCAAATTTTTACGAGCCTGAAAGACTTATTTTAAGATAAGATAGATCACTGACTGAAATGGTTGAAGCTCAACAGATAATGAAAGTTTAAACAATGGAACAATATGATCTGATATCTGTTTGTATTAGTGAACTTCAAGTTAAATCAAACTTTGCATCAATATGTTTATAAAAAAATCAGCTCTATTCGTTTCACTTTTACTTTTTGTTGGAATTGGATGTGCATCACCAGGCAGCCTCACTTCTGACGAAATAACAAATGTAGCAGGTGTTGTAGTAACAGCAGACTACGATAGAGTACCTAATGCGGAACTGCATTTCACGGCAGATGATTTACGTACAACGACTACCTCCGACGGTACGTTTACTATTTATGAAGTTAGTGTAGGAACTCAAACCGTTTCGATTAATACACAATCGCACGGCACTGTTGAGAAAGAAGTTGAAATAGTTAATGAGGGAACCAGACTTCAGATTCAATTGGATTAATGGAATAGCAGTATGCTAAAACTGAAAAGGCTCTCCACATGTTAAAATGGAGAGCCTTTTTTATATGCTATAGAATCAGTTTAACCAAAATTCCAGGTTACACCCCTTCCGATTTCAGGATCAGGAAATTCCCAGCTTACCGCTCCCTGATCGCATGCATACATGCAAGTGCCACACTCAATGCAATCCTCTACCTGAAAATGGACTTTGCCATTTTCATCTTTGGTATAGCAGTTGGCAGGACAAACGTAAGTAGTACAGTGATGTGGACAGGTGGAGTTGCAAATATCTGTTTCAACCTTGATATGTGGTTTAATTTCAGATTTTGCCTGGTTACGATAGCTTACCAATCCAAGTCGTTCGGGTAATGTCAGGAGTTTCATGGCTTTGAATTATTTTAAAACTTGATTGTATAGTATAAACTTTGAAAATTTCTCACGTCTCACGTCTCACGTCTCACGTCTCACGTCTAAAGAGCTTTCGCCCCTTTTGCTCCTATCTTAACGAGATCCCAGTAAGAAGCGTGCTTTTTAACTGAATCACTGAACATATTTCTTGCCTTCTTGGTCGGCTCGTTCTTGATGCTAAAGAAGTTCCGTCCGAAATCACAGATCAGATTTGGCATCTTATCTACCATAAACGGATCGTGCAGAAGATGAACGGCATCCTGGAAATTGTTGATATCCTTCATCACATAGCTGTCTTCCAGTGCATCCTGATAGGCTTTCATCGAAGCTTCACTGTAGTCTTCCTTCTCTTTCGCCTTTGTGATCGCTTCAGCCGCAAGAATTCCCGATCGCATTGCATAATCCATTCCCTGGATCGCTTTTCCGGCATTCATCAGCAAATTGGCCGCTTCACCGCAAACCATCAATCCCGCTTTGTAAAGCTTTTCAGGCATCACCCGTTTGTCTCCGGACGAAACTACATGCGCAGAATACTCAACAACTTCGCCACCGCGAATCATATCGGCAACGGCAGGATGCTTTTTGAAGTGGTTGAGAATATCGTACGGAGTCTGTTCTTTTTCACGCAGATCTTTCAAGCCAAGTACCAATCCGATTGAGATGGTATCTTTATTCGTGTAGAGAAATCCTCCGCCTTCAACGCCGTTAGTAGCAGCTCCGACAAACTCATTACTCATACCGCTCCGTCCGTTCAGCTGAAAACGGTTTTCGAGAACATCCTGATCAAAGCGGATAATCTCTTTCACACCGGTTAGCATATGATCGGCAGGTACATATTTGTCCTGAAGACCAACCTGCCGTGTGAGAAGGTTGTTGACACCCTCAGCCAATATCACAGAGTCCGCGTAAAATTTATCTTCGCCGGTTCGGATACCCACTACTTTACCATCTTCCTCCAGAACTTCCTCAACAAGAATGTTGGGAGCTACAAAAGAGTCCATGGCGAAATCACTTTCAGCGATGGCTTCTTCAACTTTACCGGCCAGCCATTTATCGAATTTGGATCGGAGAACTACCACACCGGTGTAAGGTGCTTCATTAAAGTGTGAAGATTTAAAATCGACGGAGAAGGATGACTGCTCATCCATAAAAGTGAGCCTGCGGTGGTTAATGAAACGATCCCATCCGCCATCTTCTTCTTCCCAGTAGTTGGGAACCAGTTTATTCAGATCACTGCCCCATAAAACACCACCGGATACATTCTTTGATCCGGGAAATTCACCTTTTTCAATAAGGAGGAATTTCATGTTGTTTTTGGCGAGTGTCATGGCAGCGGCAAGTCCGGCCACACCGGCTCCAACGATGATACAGTCAAATTTTTCGTCCATAGAAATTGAGTAGTTGGTATTAATTATAAGGTATCAGGTACTTACTATCTGATACTTGCGACTTGATACTAATTATTTTTGATTTTTTTGAGCTCTTCGATGAATGGAGGTAGAATTTTGTAAAGGTCTCCAACAAGGCCATAGTCTGCAATATCGAAGATAGGGGCGTCCGGATCTTTATTGATGGCAACAATCACTTTACTATTTGCCATACCGGCTACGTGCTGTATAGCTCCCGAAATGGCAACGCCGATGTAGAGCTGAGGTGAAACCACTTTACCGGTCTGACCAATCTGGAGACTCGGATCGTAATCGCCCGCTTCTGTAAGTGCTCTTGAAGCACCAATACCGGCATTCAGTACCGAAGCTAGTTCTGAGATCATGTTACGTCCCTCTTCATCTTTCACACCGCGACCGGCTGCAATAACCACTTCAGCTTCTGATAGATCAACACGGTCTGATGATGAACTGATAATCTCTTTCAGGGTAACCCGAAGTTCATCATCACTGAAGTTGAAATCAATCGCTTCAACAGAAGCATCACCTGATTTTTCAACCACGTCGTAAGAACCGGATCGAACAGAAATAATAACCGGGCTGCCCGATGCTTCTACAGACGAGATAATTTTTGAAGCCATAACAGGGCGTTTACCTTTTACGCCATTATCGGTCAGCTCAAACTCCGACATATCACTTAGAGCAGCAGCATTTTTATTTGCGGCAAGGGCACCTAACACATCTTTTGAGCTCTCCGTAGATGGAAATGCCACCAACTGTGGCTGAATATGTTCTACAGCAGAAGAGAGTGCTTTAAGTACCGGTGTGTTCAGGTGATTTTTAAAAATCGGATTTTCAATCGTATAAATTGTATCCGGGCCGTAAGCTTTCAGTTGTTCGGCAATGCCGGATGTATTTGCATCGATCACAAGGGCCGCAGATTTTAAACCGTTATCAGCTGCAAGTTCATTACATCTTGATAAGACCTCAAGAGAGGAACGTTTAATTTTACCGTCGTTTACAGAGATGACTGTTAATAGAGTACTCATGAATCAATTTCTTTTTAGTTTAAATGACATTTTCTTCAGAATCGAGCAGTTGGGCAACCTCGCGGGCAATCTCATCAGGTTCACCCTCATACTTTTTACCGGGTTCGCGCTCCGGTTTTTCTTCAAAACCCAGCACTTTGGTGTTTACTTCATCGGATGAAATATCAGCTCCAAGATCGTCCAGCGAAATGGTATCAACCGGCTTTCTTTTAGACTGCATGATTCCTTTCAGGCTCGGAATTCGGGGATCGTTCATGTCATTCGAGCAGGTTACCAATCCCGGGGAAGGAACGTCGATAATCTCCTGTCCAATATCACCCTGACGTTTTACCGTCAGTGTTCCGTCATTATATTCCAGCCCAACGGCATTAGTAGCGTATGGCAAGTTGAGTAATTCGGCCATCATTGCACCGGCTAGCCCGGCATCTGTGTCCTGACTTTGTTTACCGCAAGAGATGTAATCATACTCTTTGTCAGAAAAGAATTTTGCCAGAATTTTCGCATAGGCAGATGAATCAAAATCTTCATCACCATTGGTAACAATATGAGTTCCTTTGTGAACACCCATCGCCAATGCCTTTCGCAAGGTCTCTTTGGCTTTCTCCGGGCCTGCCAGAACAACTTCTACTTCACCGCCGTGCTGTTCGGTAAGTACAAGTGCCTCTTCTACTGCTGAGGCATCATAAGCGTTCAGTATATTGCGATCTGCATCTTGAATCAGTTGTCCGTCTTTTATTTGCAAGGGAGCGTTTACATCGGGTACTTGCTTAATACAAACGTAGAATTTCATGCTTGATGGTTTATTTTTCGGTTAGCGTATGAAACCGCTTTTTTAGCGTTTTTTAAATATACAAAACGTGAATAAAAAAACTGCATTCGATTCTCGACACAAAACTCTAAAAAATCTGAGTTGGAAGATTTTCCGAGCTTGCCTATCATCCATCAGGTTAACCGGATTTGCTATGGCTAAAAAATATCTTTTCATCACTATTTTGCTCTTTTCCGCCTATGGTTGCGACGTGTTCAATTTTGATGAAGATGCGCTTATCTACCCATCACAGTTAACCAAACTTGAGATGGAAGAACTGGTTGAATTGAATGAACAGTTTCAGGCTGAAAATGAAAACATTTGTTCAACCTTAAACGAGTATGGATTAACCGGTTTCAGTACGTTTCTGTTTGAAGGGGAGTCGAGCCCATGCCTTGGACGTGAGCCGGTCCGCATAGAGCTTACGGAACCTGATACACTTCTGCCGGCTGCTGCACAAACTTTAATCCATAACAGTGAATTTACCGGTGTATCCAATGCAGAATTACTGTCACTTCTGGAGATGGAGCCACTTCGTGGATGCATAATATGCGAAGGACCAAATATTGACAGCCGAATTCTTGAATGGAAGTTTGTATATGAGAGCCAAAGAATCAACGGAATTGAAGTGTACGAATCGTCGATTACCGTTATCGTTGACGCAAACGGTGTGAACCGAATCTGGGGCAACTGGTATGATCAACCCTACATCCCTGCAAGAGCTAATTTTTTACCGGAAGAGATTGTTGAAAACCTGGATGGCCAGACTTTAACATGGACTGAAGATGGCGAAGAGTACAGCCACAAAATTGTAGCAGATCGATTAAATTTGCCGGAAGAAAAAACCATTATCCCGTTCGAAAACAATGAGAATAACAGACTGGAACTGAGAGCCGGCTGGAAAATAGAAGTTCCGGATCAAAGTGTGCCTTTTGGTGGCTGGGTAATTATTGGGGATAAAATTGACGGGAGAATTCTGAAAGTTGATAAATTGATTAAAAGCAATGACTTTGGGTCTCTTTCTGTAAGAAATTAAAAATTGTTTGTAACAAAACGGCAACTCGCTCTTCTTATTTATGTAAACATGTGTTCAATATAAATGCTTAAGGACCAGGAGTTCTTTTGAAACGAGTTCTCATTGTCGAAGATGATCTGATTATTTCCCTCACAACAGAAAAAATGGTTGAAAAACTGGGGTGCAAGGTGGTAGGCTGTGTTACGTCTGGAGAAGATGCCATTAAAGCAGCGGAAGAAAATAAACCGGACGTGATTCTTATGGACATTCGGCTCAACGGATCGATGGACGGTATTGAGGCTACACAAGAGATATTAGCAAGTCTGGACAATACCCGAGTCATTTATGTTACGGGAAACACAGACAACGCTTATAAAGAGAGAGCTGAAAAAACCGGATACGACGCCTATCTGATTAAACCTCTGCGTATGGAAGATCTGAAGTCCATTATTTGATTGTTCGATTTATGGTGTAAGATGCGTTATATTCTCCAACTGTTTTTGGAGGATAAATCAGCAATCTGTTTTGGCATTAAAAAATAATCAATCCCTCTTATTTAAAGGTTTTATTGCAGTTATCGCAGTTGGAATGGGCGTGAGCTGGATGCACGATGCGGCCGTCGATGAAAGAGTGGTGACTCTCCGATATCTGATGCTGGGCGCTGCAGGATTTATCTCTTTTGTAACACCTTATCTCTTATTTCCCGATTCAAAATCAAAGCTGATACAGCTGGGAAATATTTCAGGCAAAAAGCTGCTCTCCTATCTTTTTAATCAAACCTTCAGATACTACCTGTATTTTTATCTTTTTGTATTGGCAACTCTGTTTGCAGATTCTCTAGCCATGGGGTCCGAACTCATTATAAAATCGGTCTATTCGATTTATGCTCTGTTTTTTATTGTAGGCCTTCACTCACTTGCGCTCTATCTCTATTTGAAGGTGGGGCCGCAGTCTCAGTTCTGGCAGGAGAGTGAAAAGGGAAAAGAGCTGCGTTTTAAACTTGCCAACTATTTCAAATATCCAATGGATCCGGGTGCTATTCCAAGCCTGGTCAATACCGTTGTGCTGGCGCTTTTTGGAATGCTTTTCGTTATTGCCGGTACTATTGCAGGAAACTCACTTGGTTTCATTGCAGAAGTGAGTCTTTCGCTCATTGTTTTGTCCACGGGGGTTATGGTTTACATCTACAAAAGCAGAAAGCCTGAAAGGAGATACTATCATACCAACAGCTTTTTCAGTGAGTTTTTTGGAGCTTCAGAAGGGGAGGATACCATTACGGCTAGACGCAAAGTGGATCAGCTTTGGTGGGTGCCTTCGCCATTAAGAGTCAATGTTTGGCAGTACCTACAGCAGATCGACCGAAAAATCCCGGCCGGAAGAGCCGTTGCTGCAGGGCATGTTTTGGTTTGGCTTGTGGCCTATCAAAAACCGGATATCAATTTTATGGTGGGGATCTGGACCCTGTTCGCAGTAACTCATCATCTTTTTATTCTGCTCTCACTGCAGCGTAATTTTTCTCCTCACTGGATGTTGAGATGGCTGTCGCCGATAAAAAATTGGGTATTCAGCTGGTTCTGGATGCAAATCCGATGGTTGCTCCCGCTCGTTATCAGCATGAATGCACAGCTTTTTGTTTTTGGTGTTCCGCGAACTTCTGACCAATTTTTTATAATAGCTGTATATCTTGCTTCCGCACTTATTGCTGCATCCATCGGTGGTATCAGGTTAAAAAAATCGATTCTATAGTATGATTGAGATTAAAAATCTTACAAAACAGTATAAATCAGGCCATCCGATTTTTGCTGACTTTACAAAAAATGTAAAGCAGGGCAGAGCGGTGGGTGTGGTAGGCCCGAACGGTTCAGGAAAAACAACGTTTCTTCGAATCCTTTCGGTAAATTCGTTTCCCACAGAAGGTACTGTGAAGTACAAAAATATTGATATTCATAAAGAGCCGGCTGAATATTTGAAAAACGTAGGTTTGGTACATGATGAGGAGACGCTTCCTGATCACTTGACGGCATCTGAATTACTGGAGTGGATATTAAGAAACAGGAACAGCTGGGATTCGTCGTCAATTAAAAAAATTGAAGATATTTTTGATAAACTCTCTTTAGATGCCCGGAATGAACAGATTGGGACTTTTTCAACCGGAATGAAAAAGAAAACTCAGATAGCTGCTGCTTTAATTACAACCCCGGAGCTATTGATAATGGATGAACCTCTTAGAGGTTTGGACAAAGAGACAAGAGTAGTTGTTATGGATTTACTGGAGACTGTGAAGTCTCAGAATACCACTATTTTTATGTCATCCCATTATGTGAGTGATGAGAATGCACTGTTTGATGAAATGATTCAATTCCCTCTGTAGTTTATAACCACTTGGAAAATTTAAAATAAATATTGTTAACACACCACAATTCAAAATTCATGGCAGAGATAACACTTCCAGAAGTTGAACTTAATATTTACGGCCCCAAAAACCCCGTTGAGGTGCCTGTTGTTGAAAATTATATTATCACCAAGGAGTCAAGCCCCAATTTTGTAAGGCACATTACATTTGATGTGTCCGGGACTGAATTGGAGGGCAGGATAAAAGTTGGGCAATCTATTGGGATATTACCTCCCGGAAAAGATGAAAGAGGCCGTCCACATAAATTGCGGCTTTACTCTGTTTCCTCACCCAATAGCGGTGAAAATGGAAAGCCAAATTTGGTGTCTACAACAGTTAAGAGAACCATTGAAGAGTTTGAAGATAAACTATATATAGGAGTAGCATCAAACTACCTGGCCGACCTGAAACCCGGGGAAAAAGTGAAAATTACAGGTCCGAGTGGAAAAAGGTTTTTACTGCCAGAAAAAGCGAAGGAGTTTAACTATCTCTTTTTTGCAACCGGCACCGGCATTGCTCCATTCAGAGGTATGATTATGGAGCTGTTTGCTAAAGGAGATTATCAAAATGAATGCTCCCTTATTTTTGGATGCCCGTATCGTACCGATTTACTTTATTCAGACTATCTGGAAAAAATGGCGCAGGAGCACAGCAATTTCCATTATATAAAAAGTATATCCAGAGAAAATCGGAGAAAAGACGGGTCGAAGCACTACGTACAAACCAAGATTGAGGACGAAGAGGAGTTGCTGCTGCCAATTTTGAAAAAGGACAATACGCTGATTTATATCTGCGGCTTGAAAGGAATGGAAGCTGGAATTTATAAAGAACTTCTCAGGCTGGGACTAGGCGGCTATCTGGATATTCGAAAAAATCTGCCTGAAGACCTGAATGAAATTCCGAGAAACGACATCAAAAAGTTCATGAAACCATCTGCCCGAACATTCGAAGAGGTATACTAAGGCAGATGTGACCTTATCGCCTGGTGTTTGAAACCAGGTACTTCAACTCAGATTTAAGCCGCTTTTCGGGTGAAAATTGATCATCATGGAGGGTAAAATAGCTGGTTGGAGAAACTAAGCCCGGCTTAACAGCATATCGTTTGTAGAAGTCGGTATACTTTTGAACGTATACCATTGCAACATCGGTTTTAAGGGGCTCAGGCCCTTTAATGCTGATATCACCTTTGATAAGATTAATGGCTTGTGGCAGTTTGTACAAGCCGCTTTCAAATAGCAATTTCTGAACTCTGTTAAAAATGATCTTTTCTCTTTTATCTCCTTGCTCGAGTCCAATATTGTAATGCTTGACTTTAAATGTGCGGCCGTTCAATCCGTTGGCAGAGTAGGATATTAAAGGTTACTGAACACCGGATAATTTAAAACAACCCCAAATTAAGGGGAGAGTGACCAGGTAGACCAAATAGAGTAAATAGCCGGTAATTTTGCTCAGTACAGAGTCCCGCCTAAAACGTCTGTTTTCGAGTTCATGGAAGAACAACTCCGTTGTGGGGCCGGTAAACTTAGATACGGGTATAAACTCTTTCTTTTTTGTAATAATCTCTTCTTCAATGGAAGGCTGATACACACTACCCCCTGTAGAGTTGAGAACTACTTTCTGAATCATAAATTGACTTTGAGAACGAACACATTAAAAGACCAATAATACGTAAAAATGCTGAAAGTGCTTATATCAGCATTTTCGCACGCTTATTAGACTCTTTGATAAGAGAATTGTTTCAGTTCTGAAAATTTGAACCAATATTTTTGAGAGAAACGAATCTGTACGGTTTAATTTTTCCGCCATATTTTTCAGTATAAACTTGCGTGAAGACAGCGCCGAGTAAAATGGTTTGGATGTTATAGTATACCCAGATTATAAAAACAACAAGCGAACCGGCTGCTCGATATGTGGCTTCGATACCGGTTGCTGAGAAAAAATATCCAATCAGGAATTTGCCAATCAGGAAGAGAATGGTAGTGACAAAGGCACCCACCAGAATATCCATCCACCTGGCGGAAACATCAGGGAGTATCTTAAAAATTAGTGTAAAGAAAATAATTGCGAAGATAATGGTAACAATCTGTGCAACAATGCCATATATATTTAACTGTAAACCGGGGAATACTTCACTGAAGTACGTAGTGGCGATAGCTAAAATAAATTCAGCTGCCAGCGAAGTAAGAAGAAGCAAGCTAAATACAATAATCATCCCAAAGGCCAGCAGACGGTTCAGTAAAAAGTGCCAAACGGAGTTGATGGTAATATCAGAGATATTCCAGATTTTATTTAGAGTGGTTTTGAGCTGGCTGATCACCGTGGTAGCGCCGAAAATCACAGTTCCTGTTGCAATAACTGTAGTGATCAGACCGGATTGATCCTGCCTTCGCTGGGCGATATAATCAATTAAGTTTGTGAGAACAGCTTCGTCGAGATATTCGCCAAGGTACTCCTGAGCCTGCAGAGCTACGATTTCTTCACTTAAAAAAATTCCGCCTAAATACACGATGAGGATAAAAAGTGGCGTGATAGAAAAAATTGTGTAAAAAGCGATAGCTGCACCGTGAATCATAATTTCATCATCGGACGCTTTCTTAAATGTAGCACCAATCACATCTTTAATTACAAGTGCAATCTCTTTGAGTCTTTTAAATAATGGCATTTAGTACGGTGTCTAGCTCATTAATCGTATTATAATAGTGTGGCGAAACTCTCAATTTACCCTCACGGGAAGAAATCGTAATATTTTGCTTTTTAAGTGATTCTACAAACGCTTCTGTATCGGTCACATTTTCGGTTGAAAAGGTGACGATCCCGGCTCTTTCAGCCCGGTTTTTTGGACTGATTAGATGGATGCTTTTCTGACCAGATAGATTTGTTGTAAGATGATCGGTGAGATTTAAAATGTGTTGAGTGATTTTCTCCAGGCCGATACTGTTCAGATTTTTTAATGATGCGTTCATCCCCGCAATTCCGATCATATTTGGCGTTCCAATCTCCAAGTGCTGAGAGACCGGCAGCCACTCTTGCTCAAAGTTCGAAAGCTTCCACGGCTCTTTAACAGATAACCAACCGGTTTTGTAAGGTTTTAAATGTTTGCTCAGATTTTTTGATAAATAGAGAAATCCTGTACCCATAGGGCTCATCAGCCATTTATGCCCCCCGGTGGCCAGGGCATCAATATTGCAAGCTTGAACATCAATTCTGCCCATACCCAGGTACTGTATGGCGTCAACTACAAAAAGTACATCGTGCTTTTTACAGATGGCCCCGATTTTTTTCAGATCCGCTTTAAACCCGGTTAAGTACTGAACCGCACTAATGGAAAAGAGTCGGGTAGCAGGTGTGATGGCCGATTCAACCATTTCCGGAGTCACCATATAATTCGTTGGTTCGATATATCTCACCTTTACGCCATATCTTTCCAAAATCCGAAATGGCTGAACGTTGGTTGGAAACTCCATATGGTTCAGTAAAATTTCATCTCCTTCATTCCAGTCAAGTCCTTCTGCAACGGCCGTAATTCCTTCAGAGGTGTTGGTTATAAAGGTAATTTGGTCGGAGTTTTCGGCATGAATAAAGTTTGCCAGAAGATTGCGGGTTTCATCCACTATAGACATCCCCATCTCAATGTTGTCGATTTTACCTGTATGCCTATCTGAAATGAACTGATCGATTGACTCTTTTACCCGGGTAGAAATCGGGCTGATTGCTGCATGATTCAGGTAGATATGTCCGGATTGCGTATGTGGGAAATTCTTACGCATATCGGCAATTTGTGAGTCTGAAAATACAGGTTCATTGCTCATGACTATTTAGATTTGAATGGTTCGATTTGAGTAACTCCCGCACTTACAGCAAACTTCATTGCATCGGCCGGATCTATTTTCAGGATCTGAACACGTTCAGGTTCAACCAGGAAAAGGTTACCGGAAAAATTATAGGAGTGAGGGCAGTAGACGGCAACTCTGTTCTCAATATTCAATATGCTTAAATCGCGTTCTGTAATAAATCCTATTCGGTCCAATCCGTCGGCCAATGTAACTAAAACCGGTTTGTTAAACTTCTTTTTATCTCCTAAAAAGGCTTCTGAGAAATCTTTAAAGGCAGTATAGATGATTTTGATAAATGGGATTCGGGATAGAATGGTTTCAAAATAGTTAACCAGCGGTCGGGTTAAAGCCGTTGATATGATGAATCCCAACAGTGCGATAAATATGAAGGAAGTAATCAATCCGAGTCCCGGTATCTGAATGGGCAGCCAGCCGAATAAAATGGGGTTGACGGCAGAATCCAGCCAATTTACCAGAAACACGATTACAAAGATGGTTGCATAAAGAGGAAAGATGAAGAGCAATCCCCTCAGGAAATAATTTAAGACGGTTTTCATAGGGTATAATCAGTTAGCGGATGGTATAATATACAGAAGAGTTTAGCTAATGAGAATGAAAGTGGAAGTTTGGAATGAGGTTAAGTTTAAATTTTGCTATTTTAGAAAGCTTATTGAGAAAACATATTTATTAAATATTTTTTGCATTTATGTCACTTAAAACGGCTGCTCAAATTCGCCAGGAGTTTTTGGATTTTTTTAAAGAAAAAGATCATCTCATTGTAGACAGCGCCCCCGTTGTGCCAAAAAATGATCCATCCCTGCTTTTTACAAACGCGGGAATGAACCAGTTTAAACCGATCTTTTTGGGAGAACAGGATGGGTTGAAAGAGGACGGCAAAGTGTGGAAAAGAGCAGCTGATACTCAGCGATGTATTCGTGTGAGCGGAAAGCATAATGATCTGGAAGAGGTAGGGCACGACACGTACCATCATACCCTTTTTGAAATGCTCGGAAACTGGTCGTTTGGCGACTATTTTAAAGAGCAGGCTATAGAGTGGGCATGGGAGCTTTTGGTTGGTGAGTGGGGCCTGGATCCTGATCGGTTATATGCAACTGTTTTTGAGGGTGATGAGTCGGACGGACTTCCGGCTGATGATGAATCGGCGGAGCTTTGGGTTAAGAAAACATCCATTTCTCCTGATCATGTTCTGAAGTTTGATAAAAAAGACAATTTTTGGGAGATGGGGGAAACCGGCCCTTGCGGACCTTGCTCCGAAGTTCATGTAGACCTCCGGTCAGATGAAGAGAGAAAGAGAAAGCCCGGCACAGAACTTGTGAACATGGATGATCCCCGTGTAATGGAGATCTGGAACCTTGTATTCATTCAATTTAACCGGCAGCAAGATGGTTCGTTGGTTAAGTTGCCGGCTCAACACGTTGACACCGGAATGGGTTTCGAGCGGATATGTGCTGTTCTTCAGCAAAAAACATCCAATTACGATACGGATGTTTTTCAGCCCATCATTCAGAAGATTGCTGATCTGGCCGGGAAAACTTACGGAGATGACGAAGATACAGACATCGCCATGAGAGTGATTTCAGATCACATCCGCGCGGTTAGTTTTTCAATCATGGATGGCGCATCACCCTCAAATGAAGGCAGAGGTTATGTAATCCGCAGGATTTTAAGAAGAGCGATACGATATGGCTGGGATCGCCTTGATTTCAAAAAACCATTTATGAGTAAACTGGTTCCGGTTTTGGCTGATCAGTTTGTTGATGTGTTTCCGGAACTGGATGGGCAGATTGATTACATTCAAAACGTGATTTTAGCAGAGGAAAAGAGTTTTCTGAATACTCTCGGCCAGGGAATTGAACTGTTTAACTCTATGATTGAAGGAGAGAAAAAGCTGTCAGGTGATGACGCTTTCAAACTTCACGATACCTACGGTTTTCCGATCGATTTAACAGAATTGATGGCCCGGGAAAAAGATGTTGAAGTGGATACTAATCGCTTTGATGAGCTGATGAAGGAACAGAAGGAGAGAGCAAGAGCTGCCGGTAAATTTTCAGCTTCGCAAAAAAGTGACCTGAACTGGAATATTTTAAAAGATGCCAAGTCAGAGTTTGTCGGTTATGACGAATCGAGTGTGGAAACCTCAATTCTTGCAACGGCAGAGAATAATGAGAATAAAATTCTCTTATTGGAAAAAACCCCGTTTTATGCAGAATCAGGTGGACAGGTAGCTGATACCGGCCTGATTAGAAAAGGAAATGATGTAATTAAAGTGAAGGATGTACAAAAATCAGATGACGGTCACCTCCATTATGTGGATCGACTTCCTTCAGATGCAAGCGGCTCCTGGATCGCAGAAATAGATCTGGAACGCCGGCATGAAATTGAGAAGCACCACTCCGTTACTCATATCATGCATGCGGCACTGAGAGATGTGTTGGGTGATCATGTAGCTCAGAAAGGATCGCTGGTTGCGCCCGACAGGCTGCGTTTTGACTTTTCTCATTTCGAATCTGTAAAACAGAATGAACTGGATCGTATTGAGCAGCAGGTTAATGAGAAAATTCAGGAAAATATTCAGCTTTTTGAAGAGCGCAATGTTCCGATAGATGAAGCACGTGAGCGTGGTGCAATGATGCTTTTTGGTGAAAAGTATGGCGACAGTGTCCGGGTGATTACCTTCGATCCAAACTATTCTGTAGAGCTTTGCGGCGGCACGCATGTAGACTCTACGGGTAAAATCGGATATTTTCGTTTTACAGACGAGTCATCTGCGGCGGCCGGAATCAGAAGGGTAGAGGCTGTTGCCGGAAAAAAGGCTGACACTCTCCTGAGAGCTGAAAAAGAGCAGCTTCAAAAAGCGCGTGAACTTATCGGGTCTCAAAAAGAGCTGGTAACAGGTATTAAATCACTGATCGAAAGAAACAGAGAACTTGAAAAGGAGCTTGAAAAATTACGGCAAAGTCAGGCCGGTGATTCTTTAGATCAAATTCTGGAAAACGGAAATGAGATTTCCGGTGTTCAGCTCTATATAGGCAAGGTAGCCGGCGCAGATATGGATACATTGAAGCAGCTTGGTTATGACGCCCTGGAGAAGACAAAAAAGGAAAGTGTAATCGTCTTGGCTTCAGAAGATTCTGAACAAGGTAAAGTCTATATCATGGCGGCTGTTACGGATGATGTAATACAAAAAGGTGTGAAAGCAGGTTACATGGTTTCGCAACTTGGCAAAATAGTTGGCGGTGGCGGAGGCGGTCAGCCAAATCTTGCAACCGCAGGTGGTCGATTCCCTGAAAAAATCGAAGAAGCATTTAATAAAGCTGAGGAGTTGATTAAAGAGGCAATCTGATTTAAGATCGGTCCATCTGTAAACTTCTCAAATAATGGGTATATTTAACGCAAATCAGAAATTGAATAACGATTAACTGTAAGTATGGCAAAGAAGAAAGAAACAGAAGCTATTTTTACTCCCATCGGGATTGATAGTGGAAAAAACGGCCAAATAGAAAAATCAGTAGATCTGCCTGATGCAACCGACAAATCTCATAAAGATTTAGGTCTTTCGGATGATGATGTAATCAACATGTTTGAGCAGATGTTTTTGCAGCGACGATTTGAAGAGCGTGCAATGCAACAGTATCAAAAAGGAAAGTTTGGTGGATTTCTTCATCTCTATATTGGACAGGAAGCTGTGTCTACCGGAACGGTTCACGCATTGAATAATGATGACGACATTATTACTGCATATCGTGATCATGGCTGGGGACTTGTAAGAGGTGTTTCTCCAAAATCCGGAATGGCAGAACTTTTTGGAAAAGCCACCGGCTGCTCCAAGGGTAAGGGCGGTTCCATGCACTTCGCAAACGTAGAAGAGCACTTCTGGGGCGGCTACGGAATTGTGGGCGGTCATATTCCTATTGGCGGAGGTATTGCTTTTGCAAACAAATACCAGGAGAACAACCGTGTAACGGCTACATTTTTCGGAGATGGTGCGGTAGACCAAGGCGCTTTGCATGAAACACTGAATATGAGTCAGCTCTGGAAACTGCCATGCATTTATGTTGTAGAAAATAATGGATACTCTATGGGTACTGCTGCCCGGCGCCACACCGTGAATGAAATTCATGAACGCGCCCAGGGTTATGGAATGAAAAGTGCAGTATTTAACGGTATGGATGCTCTCACGGTTTATGAGAATATGAAAAATATTGCTGACGAAGTTCGAAAGGACAGCATGCCATGGTTCGTAGAAATTCGAACATATCGATATCGCGGACACTCGATGTCAGACCCTCAAAAGTATAGAACAAAAGAGGAGCTGAAGAAGTACCAGGAGATTGATCCGGTTGAGCGTATGAAAACGTACCTGATTGATGAGAAGGTAGCAAAGAAAAAAGAGATTGAAGAGATAGAGCAGCGAATCGAGGATGAAATATTGGAAGCAGTTGAGTTTGCAGACAATTCAAACTTTCCGGAAGATGAAGCGCTCTATGAGGATATGTTTGCAGATACTCCTCACTTTCACGACAGAAAGTAATCGACTCAAAAAATAATTTTAAAGACAACGATTTATAAAAATGGCTGAATTACAATTTAGAGAAGCAATTCGCGATGCGATGGATGAGGAAATGGCACGCGATGAGAAGGTCTTTTTGATGGGTGAAGAAGTAGCTGAGTACAACGGGGCATACAAAGTCTCGGAAGGGTTACTCGATAAGTATGGTTTTAAGCGCGTCATTGATACGCCTATCTCTGAGCTTGGTTTTGCAGGAATCGGGGTTGGTGCTGCGATGAACGGGTTACGCCCCATTGTAGAGTTTATGACGTTCAATTTTGCAGTACTTGCTGCAGATCAAATTATTAACCACGCATCTAAGGCTCGATATATGCTGGGCGGACAGTTGAATACACCGATTGTATTCCGGGGGCCAAATGCCTCAGCCGGTCAGCTTGGCGCTACACACTCTGTAGCTTATGACTCGATGTATGCTCAGTTTCCCGGACTTTCCGTGATTTACCCATCCGAACCTGATGATGCAAAAGGGCTGCTTAAATCTGCTATCCGAAACGACGATGCTGTTCTCTTTATGGAGTCCGAGCAGATGTACGGAATGAAGGGAGAAGTATCTGACGAAGAGGATTACATTATTCCGATCGGGAAAGGGAAAATTAAACGTGAAGGGGACGATGTAACAGTTGTTGCCACCGGTAAAATGTACCACATTGCAAAACAGGCGGCTAATCAGCTTGCAAAAGACGGTGTGGAAATGGAGATTATTGATCCCAGAACGATTAAGCCTCTGGATATAGAACTAATTGTTGAATCAGTGAAAAAGACAAACCGGTGTGTTGTTGTGGATGAATCCCATCCATTTGGCGGTTTGGCATCTGAGGTTGGATTCTTGATTCAGCGTGAAGCATTCGACTATTTGGATGCACCGGTACGCAGGGTAACGCTGCCGGATGTAAATGCTCCGTTTTCTAAGCCGCTTTTTGACCTCTGGTTACCGGATGCTAAAAATGTGATTGATGCTGTAAATTCAGTTACATATAGAAACTAAAAGCTGGCTCAATTGTGGATATATATCCACTTAAACGGTTGATTTAAGAAATATAAAAAAGAATTAAGCAACAGGATTATGGCTATAAAAATTGAGATGCCCAAGTTAAGTGACACCATGGAAGAGGGTGTTATTGCCAAATGGAACATCAGCGAAGGGGATAAAATTGAAGCTGGTGATGTAATAGCTGAAGTTGAAACGGATAAAGCTACAATGGAAGTTGAAGCTTTTGATCCGGGTACTGTTCTCAAAATTTTAGTTCAAGAAGGTGATGCTGTTCCTTTGGGCGGAATCATGGCTATTGTTGGAGAAGAGGGGGAAGATATCAGTGATTTGCTGGAAGAGGCTGAATCGGCCAATGGAGGAGCCACTTCTGATGGTAAGGCTGAAAAGAAAAGTTCTGGTAATAATCAGGAGAAAGACTCATCTGATAAAAAAGAATTTGATCCTATTCTGGAAGGTGTTGATTCCAAAAAAGAGGTGAAGGAAGAGCCTGACCAGACTGATGACGGCAGGATTAAGGCTTCCCCACTGGCCAGGAAAATGGCTGAAGATAAGGGCATTAAACTTTCTGATGTAGATGGATCCGGTCCGGATGGGCGTATTATTAAGCGGGATATTGAAGATTATAAACCATCTGAAGTGAAGAAAGAGAGCGGTGTAAAAGTGCCGTCATTTGCTTCGGAGGAAGATGAAGAGATCAAGATATCTCAAATGCGTAAAACCATTGCCCGAAGGCTCAGTGAGAGTAAATTTAATAATCCGCATTTCTATGAGACGATCGACATCGACATGGAAAAAGCGATTGAAGCCAGAGCTGCACTCAATGAGATTAGTGATGTGAAAATCAGTTTCAATGATATTGTAGTGAAAGCTTCGGCTATGGCATTGCGAAAACATCCTGAAATAAACTCTTCATGGCTGGGTGATACAATCCGCAAACACGGCGATGTGAATGTAGCTGTTGCCGTAGCAATAGATGAGGGATTAATGACACCGGTTTTAAATCATACCGATAAGAAAACCCTTCAACAAATCTCTTCAGAAACAAGAGAGCTTGCAGGTTTGGCACGCGAACGTAAATTGCAGCCGGAGCAGATGGAGGGCAGTACGTTTACTATCAGCAATCTGGGTATGTTTGGAATTGAAGAGTTTACAGCTATCATCAATCCGCCAAATGCTTGTATTCTGGCTGTAGGGGCAATTCGTGATGTGCCGGTAGTGAAAAACGGTGAGGTTGTTCCCGGTAAACGAATGAAGGTAACGCTATCCAGTGATCACCGAATTGTGGACGGAGCTAAAGCAGCTCAATTCTTAAACACTTTGCGCTCAATGATAGAGAATCCATTGGCAATGATGCTTTAGTGTTTATCAAATACATTTACTTAAAAGCCGATTGAATTCCTCAATCGGCTTTTTTTATGCTTTTAAAGCTATTAAAAGGCAATTAGTCGACCTGCCTGTAATACTGTCCCCTGGTTTTATTAGAACTGAAAAAATCTAATAAGTGTAAAAATCAGCGTCTCCAATGCGTACACTTCGATTTCAGTTAAACAGGTTCACCCTCTTGTGTATTAGAATTTCTTAATATTAGTTTATTCTAATATATTGTGTTAGAGACATAGAGATAAAAGGGATGACAATGAAAAAAGCATTTAAAATATTGGGACTTATTATAGCAGCCGTCGCTTTAACAGCTGCAGAAGCAATCGCGCAGAATAGTTCTACTGCAACTATGCAGGTTAGAGTTGAAGTTGTAAGTGCGAGTCAGATTTCAATAAATCAGGTTGCAGAAACTTTCATGGTAAGAGAGGAAGAGACCGTATTTGGAGATTTTGCAATGAATCTTCCGGAAGGGGTTCAATTTATTACTGAAGCTGATGAATCAGTATTGATGAACAACGGTACAGACCAATGGAATATGAAAGCTGAAATGAAAATAGATAGAGAAGAAGACGGTACAGTTCATGTGAAGTTTGTTACCCGCGATAATAAAAGAGAGAAAAGCGAGGGTACTACTTATCGTGGTACACAGATAGCAACAATACAGTATCTATAGATTGGTGACGTACAGGTCTGTTTAGTCCAGAATGAAAATTTCTAGGGGCTGCAGGCCTGTACTATTTTTTACCTCTTCATAAACTTCCATAAACCTTAACCACGTTCTGAATTCACTTTGGTCGAATAGCCGGACAGAGTCCTGATCGGTTTCTGCGGATAACCGACGTCCTGTAGATCGGTAATATTCTGAACTCTTTTCTGAAAACTCATCGGAACCGGAAATTTCTCCCAAATAAATTCTAAACATTAAGTTAAGGGCAAAAGTAGTTTCCGGATCAACCTCAATTCCAGGTTCGGCAATCAGTCCGGCCTCGATCAGTCTTTTTTGTATTTGCTCGGTCACTCTGTAATCAGAGAACGGCCCGGAAATAACTGTATATGGGTTGGTATACTCCGGATCTAAAGATCTCACTTCCGCTTTGATATCATACTCATCTGTAATTTGATTTGCGAACCGAACGGCTTCGTCTTCTGTTTTGAATGATGAAATTGGAATGATAAAACGGGCATAAGTATCTTCTACAGATTCAGCTCTTTCAGTGCATAAACCTACAATTGCGTATTGATTGAGTGGGTCCTGTTGCCGGAACAGCAGAAGCTGTAATAGTGCGTCGGCAATATTACCAATCGGTGCGGTTCTTAAACCGAACAGCTCTGTAGAACTATTGTAAATGATATATATATCTTCATCCAGACGGTTACCTATCTCAACTGCATTAAAGTAAGCATCTCTGATACTTGCAAAACTACCAACCTGGATTGGATAGCTACAGGTAAGCTTTTCATCGCCACGTAAGGGTGCCAGTTCCATTCTGGGTATGGTTGTCAGTGGATCATCTGCAGTTGCCCTAAACTCTTCCTCTTCCAGTATTTCTACTACTGCAGGTTCATCGGTTAAAAGCGTATCTGATTCAACAGGCTCACGATCTGTTTGCTCTGGGTCTAGTCTATCATAAAGAATAATATCCCGGCCGATAATTCCGGTTGCCTCGGTAATTGCCTGATTGATCTGTCTGAGCTCTTCCAGATCACTAACCCGCCTTTCGGTTACTACCTTAAACTGCCCGTCTTCAGTTTGAATGACCTGTAACTTTTCGTCTAACTGACCACGGGTATCTTCAACAAACTGCTGAGCGCTTTCAGGGTCGGTGAATGACTGCAGACTTATTGCATAAGTTAAATCGGTCTCTGTAATTTCATCAGTCTCTTCCAGTCCGGCAAGCAGTTCACGATAGTATTCATCATAAGCAAGTTTATGAAGTGTCGTCATCAACATGCTTCTGTTGGCAAAAGGTCCAACTAATACCTGAAATACATTATTTCTTCTGTCAGGATAGATGAATACATTTTGATCTGTGAGGTCTGATTGTACCCGGTCTCTTAGCCTGGATGCTCTATCCCTAGTTTCGTAAGCTGCCAGCTGAATATGTAAATCTTCATCAAATTCGGGGAGATCGTAGTGATGAATTACAGAAAGACGACTAATATCGGTTCTGCCAAAATCCAAAATCTGATTGAGCAGAGTGTTATAACTTTCGATTGGAACAGTTCTTACAGAGTAGAGATTGTTTGCAGAATTGTAGTCAATCTGAAGTTCAAAATCTGTAAAATTCTCTGCATAGGCGGCCATATCGGCAGCGTCGGTAAATGTTGTAAATGTTCCAATCTGGATACTGTAGGTTAGATTTTCTTCCTGACGAATATTTAAGTCTGAACCATTAAATCCAAATAGCGAAGCAAAGATGATTGGAGCCTCATCAATCGGTTCACGAAGCTGAGGATCATCCGCCGGAAGAATAGTCATTGCAAGTCCCTCTACAAAATCACCCTCTGCTATCGCTTCAACTTTAAATTCAATGGCGTCAACATCCGGCACGCCATCCAGGAAATTTAGCTGAGAAGGGTCCGGTTCAATGATGTAGTCGCCCGGTGGAACTTCGTAGGTGTAGAAACTGCCATCTGAAAACGTTCGTATTTCTTCTGTATGAGACTCAACTCCCTCGGGTGTATTTATCTGTCTTAGATATAGGCGAAGGCCGCCAAGGCCGCTAACACTACCATCAGGCATTTGACGGGTAATTTTGCCTTCTACAATACCCGACATGTAGAGCGGGATCTCTATCAGCTTATATTGATTTGGATCGGTTACAATAGAAAACTGCTCGATTTGAGGAACCAGCAGGGGATTGGTGATGGATCCTTTATTTACCGTCATATTATATTGGCGGTATGGCTGAAGCTGTGATATATAGTTAATATCACCTTTGGAAAATGTGGTGCCGCCGGCGCGATCGATACGAATTACATTTTCAGGAAGTAGTTCATCTCCTTCGTCATAAGTGCCGCTGTTGTTGTTATCTATAAACATACGCATGGCAACACCGGATCGGCCGACCTGTTGTCTGTTCGTAAATAGTACGTTGTTGTGGTTGGAATCATAGCCGATGGATCCTCTCAGACTCTGAGAAAGCGTGGTTGCATTTCTTGTTGATCGAATCGTTGTATTGGATCGGATGTTGCTGAAATCGAACGTGAGTGAAAATCTGAACAGGTTGAAATCACCGATAAAGTTTCGGCCGGCTGAAAACTGCATTCTTCCTCGGCGCGTAATATTTCTGCTGAATTGAAGTTCAGCATCCTCAATTCGTGAAATGGATGGGATGTAATTGGCTTGAGCTCGTACAAACACGCTTCTAAGAAGAGAGGGGAGGTCCCGGCTTCTTGAAAAGTTGTAGGTAACCGACGAATTGAGACGTGCAACCGGTGTTGATTGAAATGAAAGCGTTCCCAGTTGGGTGTCACGGTATCCGAATCGAATATTGGCCCGGCCAACACGAGTATTCAGATCAACGCGGTAGCGGGTTACTGCACCCGTCTGTCTCTGCTCATTTGTTACAGACCAACGAAAAAAGAGGGGCCAGTCACCGATTGTAAAAGGGGTAAACACATTGGCCCGTATCGAAGATTGATTTCTGCTGGTGTTGTAAATTCCACCCTGAGTATTGTAATAGGTGTAATCCAGATTAACACTGGCGTTATTGGGATAGATTACGCTTCCGCTCACCCTGTAAAACGCATCGTTTGCTGCCTGTAATGAAAGGAGATAACTGTCTGCCAACCGAGCCGAAACTCCTCCGGTAAAAGTTGGGAGGTTATCATGAAAATCCTCAAAATATTCCACACCGCCTGTTGCGGTAAGTCGGTCGGTAAGTCCGGCACTCAGGTTTGCTTTAGATACCATGCCGCGATTTGTAGAACCGGCTATGGGATTATCTACGCGTCCTGCATTAATGGTATAGTTGATTTCACCCGGTGGCAGGAAGTTGAATGGGATTTGTAATCTGGCGTCCCGGGTTGTCATTTCACCGGTGGGACTATAAACACGTATTGTGTAGTTTGATGTTCCATAGGTAAGAGGTATGGAAAATCTGTAGGTTCCACTGGCGTCGGCCTGTGTAAAATCTACGAGCGTATTATTTCGATAGAGTTCGACTTCTGAGTCCGGTTCAACTGTGCCTGTAAATGCGGTTTCATCGTAAATATATCTTGGCTCAATAGGCTCGTTGGTAAAACGAACCCCGGTATAAGCCACCGGGGCAAGGCCCTCTGTTGTAGCTTGACCGGCAGTTATTGTGCTGATCCAGTCATTATCCCGAATTCCATAGCGCCATCGAAGGCCGCTGGATCTCAGGGATGTGGCGGTTTGAGAATAACTCCCAAAAATGGTTCCCTGTACATCTCCACCGATCAATTCTGTTCCGATATTAGTACTGTAAAGATAGCTGTTCCCAGTTTGATTCAGATTGGCGGTAAGGTTGTAATCCAGAAAACCACCGTTAAAAACGCTCTTTTTACGATCAAACTGAAGAGGATAGAATTCTCTTCGCAGTTCACGCTGTGTGCGAAGGAGGCGTTCTCTTCGCAGTTCACGTTCTCGTTGTGCCACAACGGGCATTGTATCAGGCGACTCGAGAGTAACTGCCAGGTTTCCAAAATCGATGATGAATTCCAGCTCAAAGAGCCGGTATAGAATGTCCGGATCCAGATAGTAGCCGAATTCTGTGATAATATAATCATCTGCACTGAGGGCAATTTCCTGATCGGTAAACTGAGCCCGGCGTGAATCGAAATTTAACGTATATCTTCCTCGGCCTATGTAGTTGCCTGAAAGAGTAAATGTGGCTTGATCGATATTTACATCAATCCGCAGAGCCTGGAATAGATCTGTTACAGATAGGTAGAATTGATCGCGATCGTAAATCGCTGATACATAAGTATTAACGACTCCCTGATGGCGAAATTGAAGAAATACCTCCTGATCAGCACTTTGAGCTTCTGCCGAATCGATTATCGAAAAGCTCAGTGACAGAAAGACAAGATGTAGTATTAGAAGGCACTTCTTAATCACTCAATCGTAAAGGTTGTCCGCTCACTCACATCAGATATCTGAAGAAGATTTTGCGATGAAATATCATTTCTTTGAGATTCAAAAGTTGTAACTGCGGTGTATTGACCGGCGTTCCAGGTTGATGTATCAAATTCAACCCGCTGGTGGTTCCTGAAGTAAACGGATGTGGAAGACCTGCGTGAATCTACTTCCTGACCGCTGGAGTTCAAAATTCGGGTCTGTACGCTCCCTATAAAAGGAGAGTTGCCGGTACGCTCAACATCAGAGAGTATAATCAGCCGATTATTCTCGACATTTGCCTGAGTGTTGTGAATTTGAAGCCCGGTCTGTGCGTCACCGTGCTGAACCAGTACGGCCGTTACCTGGTCAATCTGGAAAGAGACCTGAGCGGAGACCTGACCTTCAGCTACGTCACCAATGGGAGGTGTAAGCTGATTGGATGAGACACGCATTCTCGTCCAGTACATACCGGGATCTGAGTTTTGTGGAATACGTCCGACCAGGCGAACGGTTTGTCGCTCATTCGGCTGCAGTACAAACGTAGTAGGGAAAGCTCTTAAATGGGGGACCAGTGAAAATTGTTCTTCAGCATCTTCATCTTCATAATTCAGAAAAACACGACCGTCTTCATCCGTTGCCGGGTAGGCAAACTCAAATCCAAGCCTTACTTCAACTGCACTGTTGGATGGGTTGGAGACGTAAAAAGATCCGACTTTGCTATTTTTTTCCAGAAAAACGGCAGTCGGGGAGATGGTTACCTGAGCCTGTGCGGAAAAAGCGAAAAGAAGCAGAAGAGCAAATGGAAGTAACAGCAGACGAATGTTCATGAGCAGATCATTTTATTCAGCAAATTAACTGAAAATATAAATAAAAAAACCCCCACGTAATAGTGGGGGTTTTAATAACTATTCTAAAGAAATTAGATACTAGTATATTGAACGGTAAATGTAACAGGTGTACCATTAGCGTTTGATGTACTGTAGCTACCAGTATTAGCAATTGCATCTAGATTTCCACCAATATCCAAAGTTGTTCCACCAGTAGCTATAGAAACGTCGTCTGCTCCATTAGTTATTTCAGTAGTATTAAGATAGACCACTGGAGTAAATGTAGTAGCGTTGTTTCCATCATTATCAGTTAGTGAGGCAGTAGTCCAAGAAACAGTTACATCTGAACCTTCTGTTCCTTCAATCAAAAGCGAACCAGCATTTGCGTTAGTTCCAGTATTTGATTCAGCAGTACCATCATTGGTATTAGCTTGAATATAAGATGATGTATTAGCTTCAATTGTGCCAAATTGAATATTAGTTGGTGTCAATGTCAATGCTGCGTTTACTTCTGCAGTAACATTAACATCAGCATTTGATTGAGCAAAAACTGTACCCGCTGAGAGAACAAACAGAGCAATAATGAGTGAGCTTAATTTTTTCATTGTATTATTTGATTTGTTGTTAATTGTAATAGTCGTTAGAGTGATTTCCTTTTTGTTTCTACAACCAAGATAAGAGGTTGCACTTCACACCCCAAGTTAGAGAGCTTTAATTAAAGGGCTTTAACCCCCGGCTCTACAGTGTTAGAACGGGCTAATTGAGCCATTTAAGGAACTATTCATAGATAACAGTAAGTACAACTTCTCCGGTGTAAACACCTTCCCGAACGTTGCCAATATCCACATTTCCAAATACATAGATATAAAGCGAGCTCCATGCCGATGATGGATTATTTAAAGAGGTCTCCATGACAATGCTTTCCCCAATACTATTCAGTGGGGAGCTCAATTCAAAGTCCTCCATTCCAAAATTGGTGTATGCAGCCTGTAATTCGATAGGAATGGTGTCCAGGATATCCGGATTCTCATGCAGTAACTCTTCATCAGCGTCCATTTGCAGGATCACTCTCTGTGTGCGGAGAGCCCGAACTCTGAAAATCCCCATACTGTTCGAGCCGGGCGGAATGGATTGGAGTCCCATCCCGACGATTACCTGCCCAAAATCTAAATCTCGCTCCACGGAAGTCTGAACTTCAGGGTCTACATCAATCTGGATATTGAGAGATTGGCTGAACCCGGACAATGGCAATAGCAAAAAACCAATCAAGGTCAACGGTAGAAAGATAGCAGAGAATTTTTTCAGGCGTTCTAAATGATTTGGTTTCATTACATCACCTGTATTCAACTGTAACCGTAATTGTACCTCTATACTGACCGGCTACAACATTACCGACATCAATCTGCCCGTAAAAATAGAGGTAGGCCGTTTCATTCACTAAAGACTGGTCAAAATCCCCGGTCGGTGGTGTGGGCGGAGGTCCCGGTGGACGCTGTCTTCGAGATAAAATTGGAAATCTGGCACTGCCACTGCTAAGAGTTGGAGTGTTTGCTATACCAATAGGCTTCGCAGAAGAGATATTATTTTCTCCGTTGTTAGCATAAGCTGCTTGTAAAGTAAATGGAATTGATCGCTCATTGTCATTCATATAAGCTGTGTTTCCGTCGAGTAGAAGCTTACCTTCGGCAGAAATATCCACATCCACATCTAGGTACTTTACACCAATTATGGCAAGAACTTTCGAATCGATCAGTTCAACCTGATGGATGCCGCTGTTGCTGTTAATGGGGCCGTCGAAAACCAAATCCTCAAGACCGATATTATCCAGCTCAATCGTATAAGTACCGTACTGACCAAACTCAATATCCTGGGAATAAGCAATATTCACAGACATTCCGGACACAAGGAGTGCAAAGAAAGTGGTTTTGATATGTTTGAAAAATAATTTCAACTCAATCAGATATATTCAATTTCTATCGTAAATTCACCTTGATAGCTTCCGGGATCAACGTCACTCAGGTCAACCGTGCCGCCAATCCAAAAATAAAATTCTCCTTCATCGTTAAACTGAAGATCGCGGATGTCCTGATCCAGCAATTCAGCTGTCTGCTGATCATCAATTGAATTGCCGGCCACTTCATAGCTAAAAAAGATGAACCCGTCTCCGTCCAGATTGGCAAGTTCCCGCTCACGGATGTAGTCAACCCTGAACTCAGCCTGCGGTGTGCCACGGGCAACCATCTTGCCTGAACGTTCACCAAAAACCGGATCGACCCGAATGACTGAACCTTCCTGTTCAATATTTTCGAAATCAACGGTATTTATTGTGATCATCTCAACGGTACCTGCAACAGTAGCCGAAACTGTGATGCTTACGTTTTGTTGAGATTGAGCAAGAGCAAGCATCGGAAGTAGTGCTGCAATGAACAGTCCTGAAAGTTTTTTATAAATCATGATAAATTATTTTCTACTTCAAAGATCCCAACTTAAGTACGGTTTAGCGAGTTAGTCTTTTTTAATTAAGGGAATCTAAAAACGGCTTTTTAATCTCTGTAAAAGCGTAATAATTCATTTTTTTTGATTTTCCCGAGAGATGTAACAGGAAGTTCTTTTTTGAAAATAAACTCTTTGGGAACCTGGAACGCACGAAGCTTATCCTTGAGATAATTTTTTAACTTCGCTTCATCAATTTGTTCCGACTCTGTAGTGTAAAAAGCGACAATACGCTGTCCCCACTTTTTATCATGAACGCCCACTACAGCAGAACGGCTGATGCCGGGATATGTTTCAATGGCCTGCTCTACATCGGCCGGATTGACATTTTCGCCACCGGTGATGATAAGATCTGTTCGTCTGCTTTCTATATAAAGCTGTTTACGATAATTCAGATAGCCAAAGTCTCCGGTATTGAACCAGCCATTATCATCAAAAACGTCCCGGTTAAGTTCCTCGGCGAGATAGCCATCACAAATTTGTGGCCCTTTCAGCCAGATTTGCCCGGACTCTCTGTTTGGAAGAGGCTTGTGGTTATCGTCCCGGATTTCAATCGAATTAGGTGGAAACAGGTGGCCGACACTGTTCTTTGGGGTGTATATTCCACTTGGATTCAGAATAGGGTTGGCTGCAATCTGCGCAAATGTTTCCGTCATCCCGTAACTGGTAACAATAGGAATCCCTCTGGTTACAGACCACTCGATCAGCTCCGGTGTGATCGGGCCTCCGCCCAGCAAAATTGCCTTGAATTTAGGATGAGTTTGAAAACCGGTATAATCCATCAGATTGATCAGCATTGTTGGAACCATGGAGGCAACTTCAAACTCCCGGTTCTCTGACAAGAGTTGATGGATTATTTCGGTATCGAATGAATCCAATCTGTAAATAGCTGAATTGTAAAGAATAGAGCGCAGGATGATGGATATCCCGCCAACGTGATTTAAAGGCAGGCAAAGCAGCCAATATCTATTTTCCCCCGGTTTGAAGTTATTAGCGGAGGCTTCAGCCGCAAACAGAACCTGTCTTCTTTTAATCGGTACAATTTTGGGAGTTCCTGTGGAACCGGATGTTAAAAAAAGACCAGCAACAAGTTCGGGATCAGATATTGAAAATGCAGATTCATCAAAACCGCCGGATAGCCTCAACTGTTCTGTGCCTATGTTGATTAATCGGGCGTTAAATATCGCTTTAAACTTTTCGGGATCATCTGTGAAAATGAGTGAGGGATCAATTTGCGATTTCAGGGTCTTAGCGTCTGCTGCTGAAAAATCCTCATGAAGAGATAGAAAAGGAATTTTTAGAAGGTAGCAGGCTGATATCAGAAAAATGATTTCATCTGATGAAGAACTGCAGATTAGAAGTGGTTTTTCGACGGAGACGGAAATATCTTTTGTCTCCTTTGCCAGCCAGCCTGTAAACCCAAACAGATTTTCGTAGGTATAACTTCCTTTCTCCGAAGTCAAAAAAGTCAGCTCTTTTTCAGGTGTACTGAAGGTTGGTATTTTGAATTGACCCGAACTCATGATTCAGTTGAACTAAATATTACGGGTTAAATCATTCAACGGATTGAATGTAGTTGTTATTTAAATCAGCAATTCCGGCAGAGTAAAAGCCGGATGTTGGAAGTTCTAATCTGCCATCTGAAATCTGCTTATCGACCATTAAATCAGATTTGAAAAACCGGCCTGTATTCAGTCCGTGAGCCATGGTTCGATCTCCAATAAGTGACGCTATGGAGCAAACAGATTTTCTGCCGATGGACGATTCCAGTGCTGTTGTAACAATAACTCTGTTAAAATGAGTTCTCAACTGAGATAATGTTTCAAATAAATCGAATAGATTTCCAAGAACCGTCGGTTTGATAATAAATACTGCTTCAGGCAAATTATTTAACAACTCTTTTAGATGAGAAACATTTTGAATGGATTCATCGAGTGCAATCGGGATTTTGGATCTTTTACAGAATTCAGTGAAAGAGTAAAGATCAGTGCCGGTAAATGGCTCTTCAATATACTCAATGCTGAATCTTTCCAGCTCTTTTATGATCCCGGAGGATTTATCAGCCGGCCACGATCGATTTGCATCGATTCGGAATACTGAGTCTTTACCTGAAATTTGGTTAAGTGCATTTAAACTTCTGATTAGTTGGTCTGTTGGAAAAGAAGACTTTACTTTGAAGGTTCTGAATCCATTCTGATAACTTTTTTTAAAATGACGGATTGTTTCATCCAGACTCTGAATGGGCAGCACATCATTTACCCGGACGTCAGAAGGTTTATCAACATCAAAAAGGTCATAAAGCGATTGCCGGTTTCTTCCCGACAAAATCTGAATCCCCATAAAGCTAAGAGCAAATTGAAGGGATGGAAGATTTGGGAGCTCTTTTAAAAATTCCTTTAACTCCCGGAGCGAGTACGATTTTGTAAAGAATAAGTCGATCGCATCTTTTTTATTTCCGGCTGCAGATATTACCTGATCAAGTGTTTCGGAAGAGAATCCCGGAAGCGGTGATGCTTCGGTAAGAACCTCGGTTGCGTCATCAGAATATCGAATAAGTAAGCCTTCTCTGTGCCTAAACGAAGCAGATCCGGTTACAAAGGGTTTTGAAAATGGAAGCCGATATGTAATTAGCTCAATCAATATTTTAAAGGATAAGGCCGGCTGCAAATAAAAAGCCGTAAACAACCATTAATTTAGCCGTTCTTTCGAGTGTGTTGTTAAGTGTTCTTTTGTCCTCATGATACCATACCTCTTTGTTTAAATTCCATGCAAAGAAAAGAGACAGATAGGGAAGCATGATAAAAATCGAATAGTCTAAAATATGATAGAAAAAGACGGGTGTCAGATAAGCCAGTGCTATCATCACTACATATTCAATTTTAAGAGCATTTTCTCCAAACAGGACTCCCAAAGTCCGTTTACCTGAAACTTTATCCTGTTCAACATCTCTCAGGTTGTTGACCACCAAGATATTTACGCAGAGTGCGCCCACGGGAATCGATGCCCAGAAGGCGTACATGCTCCACTCCAGAGTGTTTACATACGTTGTGCCCATCACGGCAACAAATCCAAAAAAGATAAAAACAAATAGGTCGCCAAGCCCATTGTAGCCGAGCGGAAAAGGGCCGCCTGTATAAAGTATTCCAAAGAGGAGGGATAGCAAGCCGATCCATAATATAACCCATCCACCGATCCAGACGAGATACAAACCGGCCAGAAAGGCGATAAACATTGTAACGGTAGTTGCTCTTAGCATCGTTTTTGGAGCAACGGCCCCGGAAGCAGTAGCGCGTTCAAAACCAATTCTCTGATCGGTGTCGGCACCTTTTACAAAATCAAAATAGTCGTTAGCGAAATTAGTGCCGATCTGAATGGCAAAAGCACAAAACAAGGCAACAAGTGTAGCGTCCCACATTAATGAGTCCTGCCAGAATGCGATGGATGCACCAATCAGTACAGGGATGAATGCAGCTGCCAGTGTTTGAGGTCTTGCGGCTGACAGCCAAACCTTAAATGTAGATGATTTCAAAGGAAGTTCTCTGTTACAAGGTTTAAAAATGAATGTGTAAAGATACAGAATGAACAACTCCCTTAAAAAATTCGACAGAAGCAGGGTATGGATAAATAAATTTTGTTAACGGGAAAACTGAAAGCGCTTTTAATTAAAAATTTAACTAAAATAGATACTGAAACTTAAATAAGTAATGATTTTTAAAATTACTAAGAAATAATTTTAATTATTTTCAAACACTGATATATTTCCGCTGTTCAAAACCCCGAACCAAACTTTAAAAAAATAATGACACAGACAATACGTCGCTACGATACCTTAGCCGCAGCCAGAAACTGGAACCCGCAAGCTAACGGTGATTTTAAACAGATGCACATCACAGAGGTTTTTGGTGAGTACACTCTCACACTTGAAGATCTCAGGGAGAGGCTGCCCAAACTAGCCTGGCAGGAATTGAAAATGACGATTGAAGAAGGTCAACAGCTGAATTTATCAGTAGCAGATGCGGTGGCTTTAGCTATGAAGGAGTGGGCCACAGAAATGGGAGCTACTCATTTTACTCACTGGTTCCAACCGTTAACCGGAGCAACGGCAGAAAAACACGATAGTTTTATTACACCGAACCAGGGAGGCGGAGCTGTATCAGAGTTTTCCGGAAAGGATTTGATACAGGGTGAACCTGATGCATCCAGTTTTCCAAGTGGCGGCCTGAGGGCTACATTCGAAGCAAGAGGTTATACAGCCTGGGACCCAACATCCCCGGTTTTTTTAATTGAAAATCAAAATGGGAAGTACCTTTGTATTCCAACGGCATTTGCATCATGGACAGGTGAAGCGCTTGATCATAAAACACCGCTTCTGCGTTCTGTAGAAACTCTGGATGAACAGACCAAGCGCGCTCTTGCGCTGTTTGGGGTTGAATCAAAAAGAGTTACCTCTACAGTAGGTTGCGAGCAGGAGTATTTCCTGATTGATCAGGAGTTCTTCTATCGCAGACCGGATTTAATGACATCCGGCCGAACGCTGGTCGGTGCTAAGCCACCTCGCGGACAGGAGCTGGATGATCACTATTTTGGGTCAATTCCGGACAGGGTACTTTCGTTTATGCTCGAAGCTGAACGCGAACTCTATAAGCTTGGAATTCCGGTAAAAACCCGTCACAACGAAGTTGCTCCAGGGCAGTTCGAGGTAGCTCCGATTTTTGAAAACTGTAATATTGCGGCAGATCATCAGCAGTTAATGATGATTGTTCTGAAAAAGATTGCCAAAAAATATGGGTTTGAGTGTCTGCTGCATGAAAAACCATTTGACGGACTAAATGGCAGCGGTAAACATCTAAACTGGTCGTTAAGTACAGCAGAAGGGATGAATCTGCTTGAACCGGGTGAAAGTCCGCATGAAAACATGCAGTTCCTGTTTTTCTTCTCAGCTGTGCTAAGTGCAGTCTATAAGCATCAGGATCTGTTGAGAATCTCTATTGCCAGTGCAAGCAACGATCACAGGCTTGGAGCAAATGAAGCGCCGCCTGCAATTATATCTGCTTACATCGGTGAACAGCTGGAAGATATTATCAAGCAGCTGTTGAACGGCGGGTTGAAGAAGTCGATGAAATCCGGATTGATGGGATTGGGTTCTCCGGTACTGCCTACTATTCCAAAGCACGCAGGAGACAGAAACCGAACATCACCATTTGCATTTACCGGAAATAAGTTTGAATTCAGAGCGGTTGGTTCAAGTCAGTCTGTTTCATTCCCTATTGTTGTACTGAATACAGCAGTAGCTGAATCGATTGATACGATGTGTACCAGCCTGGAGAAAAAGATGGAAGAAAAAGATCTTGAAAGTTCTCTGAAAGAAGTTTTGGTAGAAACAATGAGTGAAGCCCGAAGCATTATTTTTAATGGTGACGGATACTCTGACGACTGGCAGAAAGAGGCTGAAAAGCGCGGACTGCTAAATCTCAAGTCTACTGCCGATGCATTGCCGTATTTAACCAATGAGAAGAACATAAATCTGTTCGAAAAATATGAGGTGATGACGTCGCGGGAAATTCATTCTCGACTTGAAATTTGGGCCGAGCAGTATGTGACGAATCTGAACATTGAAGTGGATACCACGGAAGCGATCGCCAGAACGATGGTTTATCCGGCAGCAATTCGATATATCAACGAATTGACTGCAACGGTAAAAGATACAGCAGAACTTGGTTTGGATAACTATGGTTCAAAAGAGATGCTGGAAACCGTAAACGGTGCTTTAAACGATCTTGGAAAAGCGATGATTGAGCTCAAAAAAGTTCAGAAAGATTTGGAAAGTGAAGAAATCATTGAGCTTTGCAAGGAGTATCGGGCAAAGATTATTCCGGCAATGGGCAAGATTCGTGATTCTGTAGATTACCTGGAGCGATACACAGCAGATGACTACTGGCCGCTTCCAATCTACCGGGAAATGCTGTTTGTGAAGTAGCAATTTCTGAATCCGCCATTTATCCAATCACAAAACGATTAAACCTGTTCGGTTCTAATAAAAGATCCGGACAGGTTTCCTTTTTTATACCCTTCTCAATAATCCCATCTTTTTATTTTATATTCTCAGCTTAAAGGAACAGGTTAAATCTAAACCACAGGGATATTGAATATTTTAGCCGTAGAACCATTTTACAGCGGATCGCATAAAGCATTTTTGAAGGGATTGCAGGAAAACTCCCGTCACCATATCAATTCGATCAAGCTGAACTATAAAGGATGGAAATGGAGAATGCACGGAGATTCGGTGAAGCTGGCTGAAATGGCGAGTCATATTAAAGAGGATATCGATCTGCTGCTTGTAAGCAGCATGACCAATTTGCCGGCTTTCCTGGCACTTACAAATCCCCGTTTTGCGCATACTCCAAAAATTATGGTGATGCACGAGAATCAGCTTACCCAGCCGATGCCGGAAGGAGAGGAGCGGGATTTGACCTACTGCCACATTAACTATCTGAGCATGCTTTCGGCAGATAAGCTTCTCTTCTCATCGGAATTCCACATGAAGGATCTTTTCGAGGCACTGCCTGAGTTTTTGAATAATTTTCCTGATGATAAAACATACAACACGATTCAGCAGATCAGGGATAAAAGTATGGTGATGTATCCCGGGCTGGATCTGAAATTTTTTGATCAGCACCCTGATACCCGGAGCGAAAATAAGCGTCCGGTTATTGTATGGAATCAAAGGTGGCAGTTTGATCGAAATCCAGCCATGTTTTTTAAAGTACTGAATCGTCTGAACGATATTGATCTTGAGTTCGACCTGATTTTGGCGGGAGATACCAGACATAAAAAACCGGAAGAGTTTGAGCGTGCGTGGAAACGATTTGGAGATCAAATTACCCACTTCGGCTATGTGGATGATCCGGAACGCTACAGCCAGTTGCTGCACTCCGGGGATATTGTAGTTTCTACCGCAACCTATGAGTTTTTCTGCGTGGCCATCATGGAAGCCGTCTATTGCGGCTGCCACCCGCTTGTACCGAATCAACTTCACTATCCTGAATTGATACCTGAAAGTCTGCACAAGCCGCTTTTACACTCTTCTGTTCTCTATGAGTCTGAAGATGAACTTTTCAGGTATCTTAAGGATCTTCTTACCGGAGAGACTCAGCCACTGCCAAAGTCATCGCTTCAAAATATAAACAGCCATCTGGACTGGAGCCGGATGATCGGAAAATATGATGATCTGTTTGATGAATTGGCCCGAACCGAGAGTGTAGCTTCATTTTAACTCTTTTTTAGAGATCCACTTTTCTCACTTCTCATTAAGTGTAGATTTAGGTCAGTGGAGAGACGAAAAAACGTAGTTTGTTAAAACGGAGCCTCATCATCACCGCCGGGGCTAAATGGCGGAGGAGCTCCGCCTGTATCTCCACCACCTTCTGATGGGGGAGGGAGTGAACTTTGATCATTAGCGTCCTGGAAAGGATTATTTTCTGCACGGGCCAGTTTTTCGAAACGGGCATACTCTTTAACAAATGCCATGCGGGTAGATCCTACCGGACCATTACGCTGTTTCCCAATAATCAGTTCGGCCAATCCGTTTGTAGATTCACCCTCAGGAGTTGTGGTAATTCCATAATATTCGGGGCGGTAGAGAAAGCAGACAACATCGGCATCCTGCTCAATCGATCCCGATTCACGAAGGTCACTCAATTGCGGACGCTTATCACCGCCGCGCTGCTCAACCTGACGGCTCAACTGGGAAAGTGCAATAACAGGTACATCCAGTTCTTTCGCCAATGCCTTTAACCCTCGGGAAATTGTTGCGATCTCCTGTTCACGGTTTCCAACATCTTTTGATGTGGCAGTCATAAGCTGGAGGTAGTCAACTACAATCATCCCAATATCGTGCTCGCTTTTCAGTCGACGGCACTTGGTACGCATCTCCATCACACTTAAACTGGGTGTATCATCAATAAAAATATTTGCTGTAAAAAGCCGGCTGGCTGCATCAATGAGACGTTTAAAGTCCTCATCTTTCAAACGGCCGGTACGGGCTGCCTGTGCGTCAATTCGGGCCTCCATTGTGAGAAAACGCTGTACGAGCTGCTGTGCCGACATCTCAAGACTGAAGAGCGCAACATTGGCCTGCAGGTTCTCATCAGGATGGAGTGCCGCATTTCTGGCACAAGTAAGAGTAAACGCTGTTTTACCCATAGAAGGCCGGGCAGCAATAATTACGAGATCGCCTTTTTGCCAGCCCGATGTGTAGTTGTCAACATCAAGTCCTGTTGGCACGCCGGTAACTCCTGCAGGTTTGCCTCTCAAATCCTCAAGATGAGCCAGGGTATCCTTCAATACATCACCAATCTTAGTAGCGTTTGCACGGCTCTTTGTATTGGCGATGTCAAATATACTCTGTTCTGCATGGTCCAGTACATCATAAGCGTCTGTAGTGGAGTCGTAAGCGGCTTTGATGATCTCGTTGCAGTTGAGGATCAGATTTCGCTTAACCGCTTTCTCTGAAATAATCTGAGCGTGGTAATCAACACTGGCGGCAGAACTTACTGAACGGGTCAGGTCAGCCAGGTATCCGGCTCCGCCTACGCTATCCAGAAGGGATTTATCTCGAAGCTCATTTTCGACGGTGATCAGATCGAGGGGATTGTCTCGCTCATAGAGTTCAAAAAGTGTTTCAAAAATATGCTTGTGAGCAGGTTTGTAAAAATCATTGGGACTCAGCAGCTGAAGGGCGATTGTTGCTGCTTCATGTTCAATCAGCATGGCACCCAGTACAGCTTCTTCAATTTCTACAGCCTGAGGAGGAACTCTTCCGCCGTCGTGCGGGGCCGATGAATTCTTTTTATTGTCCTGATAATTTGAGCCGTTTTGACTGGGCATAGATTGCTAAACCAATAATTTTAAATAATTAAACAGCGGCCCTTAGAGGGGATATTTTCACTCTTTGGCCGGCCTTGTAAGCTACAAAAAAGTGCACCAAGTATGCAGATTAAAATCGCCTTTCATTACAGTATTTTTTACGGTTTTCCGTTTAATTCATCATACCGGTTCCGCACCTTTTGCACATCCTCCCATGTAGGCCGTTTCCACTGTGCATTTCTAAGAAGGGCAGCGGGGTGATAGGTAACATAGAGCTCACGATTGCCGAATGAATGGAATGAACCTCTCATATTGCCAAGTGTATCATCACTGTTTAACATGGTTTGACCTGAAACTTTACCCAGACAGAGTATGATTTTTGGATTAATCAGCTCTATCTGCTTTTTCAGATAGGGCAGACTCCGGACAGCTTCTTCCGGTTTTGGATTCCGGTTACCGGGAGGTCGATGTTTTAAGATATTTGCGATATAGACGTCTTCGCGTTTAAAATCAATTGCAGCTAAAATTTTATTCAAAAGCTGACCGGCGGCTCCAACAAATGGCTCCCCCAGTTGATCTTCCTGTTCGCCCGGCGCTTCGCCAATCAGCATGAGGTCGGCTTCCGGATTACCCACACTAAATACAAGATTTGTACCCTCAAGATCCGTGTGAAGTTCATCCGCTTCCAAACAGAGAGTTTTTAACTCGTCTAATGTAGAGCAAGCAGCAAGTTTCTCAGCAGTGGAAGGACTCTTTTCTTTGGTGGTATCGGAAATTTTCTCCGAATCCATTGAGGGTGCAACCGGTTCTTCCATGTCCGGTTCTGAACTCCGATTTTCAGAAGGGGTAACCGAAAATGGTCCGAATACTTCTTCTTCCGTTTTTAAGAAGCGTATAATTTCCTCAACAATATTATCATCGCTTTTTTGCATTAGTTCTCTTCCATCATTTTTGAGTATACCACATCTCTGTAGTAGTTGGTCGGGTATGAGCCAACCTGAAGAACCATTGGGCGCAGAGTAAACCTTAGCGTCATCTCATCAATTTCGCCCTCCAGATTCATATCAAACTTTACGAAATCCTCCCGTTGGCCCGGATTTTTCCAGTGAATTCTGAAGGTGTTATGGTGCCAATGCTCAAGCTCACCGCTTAACTCTTCATCATCCCAGAGGGTAATATACAGTTTCCCGTCTTTTTGGATGAGGTCAGCATTATCATAGAGGTGATGCCGGTAAGAACCTGTGTAAGCATCAAGTGAGTGTGTGGGTGATGTTCCGGAAATTCTGGTCGATTCAAACTCTTCCCGGATCAATGAAACAGCCTCAAATCGATTTTGATAGCCATCATAGTAAATACGATTCCAGTCGTTTCCTTCAATACCAAGCATTTGGTCTAAAACGGTATATACTACAGCTTCCCGGAATGAGTTGAACACATTGGTCATAACGATGATACCAAAATTGTGTTCGGGGGCGAGTAAAAACGATGTATTCATTCCATCCGTGGCACCGCCGTGTGAAAGTGTGCGAGTTCCGTTGTAATCTGTGATGGTGAATCCAAATCCATAGCTTCTTTGAGGAGCTTCGACAGAGTTTGAACCGAGAGATACCTGTGGTGTTTGTAAAGCCCGCATGGTTTGTGAAGTGATGTACTCTGTATCATCATGAGTTCCGGCGGTATCAAGCTGTAATTTCATCCACTCCGCCATGTCAGTTGCGGTAGAGTTGACTCCACCGGCAGGGGCTGCATTATCCCAGTTCCTTCGGGGAATCGTAACAACTTCACCTCTGATGTATTGGTGTGGCCAGGCAGCGTTGCCATCAGAATGGAGCCGGGTGATACTGGTATTGGTTCGATCCATACCCAGTGGAGTAAAAAACCGTTCATGCATAAATTCATCCCAGGTAGAATCTGTGACCGCATTTACGATCTCACCGGCCAGTGTGTACATTACATTGCTGTACACATAAGAGGATCGAAATGGCTGTTCAAAATCGTGATACCGCATTCTGTATAGTAGCTCCTCTCTGGATCGGTTTGTCATAAACTGCAGACGATTACCCAGCATGCGGCCTACTCCAACCTGATGCGTAAGGAGATCTCGAATCGTTACGTTCTCGGTTGCCCAGGGATCGCTGAGTTTAAACCACGGAATATGTTTAGTAACCGGGTCGTCCCATGCAATAACGCCTTCATCAACCAAAACAGCCAGAGATGAAGCCGTCATATGTTTACTTACAGAAGCAATGCCAAATTGTGTGTGCTCGTTAACCGTCTCAGCTTCTCCAAGCTTTTGTATACCGTAACCTTTTGCCAGTACAACTTCTCCATCTTTTACAATAGCTATAGCCATTCCGGGTATTTCCCACTGTTCCATACCCGCCTGAACCCAATCGTCAAATTGATCAGGTATAACCTGCTGTGCATGTACAGGAAGGGAAATGAATGTGGTAAGTATGATTGCTGTAATAAATACTTTTAGTCGGATCATAGAGTAGTTGTATTGTTCGCGGTTTGATGAAGTGAAAATGCAAAAGTGACGGGAGATGGGCAAAGTTTTTCGGATAAAAAAATCCCCTGCGGTTAAACAGGGGATTTAGAAACTGATAAGAAAAGTGAATTATTTGCGAGGTAGTTTTTCATCCAGCATAGCTGTATGATAAACCATTGTAGCAATGATCACTGCAGATCGCTGCAGGTCCTGTTCTACAAGACGTTCGTAGTAGTCCATGTTGGAGTGGTGAGTCATTGTAAAATATTCGATCGGATCCTGAATGAACTGGAAACCGGGCAATCCAACTCTGTCGAATGCTATATGATCTGTTGACCCTGTATTATTGTAAGAAACAGTGTTGGCACTCCAATCTTCGAATGGTTTCAGCCAGGTTCTGAAGAGCAGTCTTAAATCTTCGTTTTGCTGAAGGTAGATTCCGCGTATTTGGCCTGTTCCGTTATCGAAATTGTAGTATGCGGAGAAGTTGTCATAATTTTCTTTTTTCTCCATTTCACCACTCTGATTCCAGCCACCTGCTGCAGATGCAAAATGATCGGCCACATATTCTCGTGATCCGTGAAGCCCTTGTTCTTCGCCATCCCACAGTGCGATGCGAATAGTTCTTCGAGGTTCTACTCCAAGTTCTTTAAGGATACGAACAGCTTCCATCATTACAGCCGACCCGGATGCATTATCAGATCCGCCGGTTGCCGCATGCCATGAATCGAGATGAGCACCCAGCATCACCACTTCGTCTTTTAATTCAGGATCTGTACCGGGAATTTCAGCAATTGTGTTGTAACCGTAGAGATCATCTTCGTGAAAGGTAACCTGCATGTCGAGTTCGATCTCAACAGAAAGATCTTTTTCAAGAAGTCTGAAGATTCGTCCATAGTGCTCACGTTTAAGTGAGATTTGAGGAACAACATCATCTACGTCAACATCCCAAACTCGTGGTCGTTCTCCCCACGGTGTACCCGGCTCTGAAGGTACAGATGCAGCACCAACTGCAATTTGTCCATACCATCCTCTGTAGCCATAATCCAGTATGGCCAGCGGTTTCTCTTCCCAGATAAATTTCATCAGTTCATACTGAAGCTGAGCTCGCTCCGCGGCACCCGGGTTGGGGCTTCGCTGATTTTGTTCGCGAGGGCGTACCTCTTCTGAGGCGTTTGCAAGGTCCAGTAGCCTGGAGTCACTGACTCTGCTTGCAATAGGATCCCAGCTGGGCTCCGGTTCCTGCGGTAAATCGAGCATAACAAATTTATTGCCAAGCTGCCCCCGATACTGCTCCAGCTCATCAACGCTTTCAATACTCAAAAAGATAACTTCCCCTTGTACCGGCCCTTCATGTCCGGGTGACCACGCTTTAGGATAGGCGGTAATTGGGAAATATGTGTATGGAGTATTTGCGTGCATGGCAAATCGATTTAATTCCCATCCTTTTCCGAATGGACCCCACTGGTGCAGGTGAGCATTTTCGAGACCCATCTCTTCAAGTGCCCGTTTGGTGTATTCATTAGCGTTTCTCATTTGCGGGGAATTGGTGAGACGCGGTCCGTAGACATCGGTGAGCCAGCTTGCAATTTCCATTACCTGAGATCGCTCTATTCCTTCCTCAATAATTTTATCTACAATCTCTATATCAACCGAAGGTGAAGAGATCGATTGGGAGGATAGCAGTTGAGGAACAGTAAAAATAAATAGAAAGGTAAGTATCAGATACTTTTTCATAGAATTTTGGTTTTTTTTAGTGTTATGAGACCAATATGCCAACTTTTTATTAAAAAAATAAAGAGGGGCTAAATGTATTGAGACGATTGGTGTAAAAAGATGTTATTACAACTTATTGTCTTCCAGGCTGTTCTTCGAATCTTCGAAGTTGCTCAAAATATCTCTCTATCAGCTGCTGAAAAGCTTCAGAAAAACGGGTGTAGCTGGGATCCTGCAGTCGGCTGCGAATCTCCTGTTCAAGTTCCTGAAGAGTCATATCGGGAGGTAGAGTTTGGTCATATTCGGAAGATGCCGTCCCTTCACGTTCATCCATTTCCCCTCTTTGCTGCAGAGCCTGCTCTGCATCTAGCATTCTGGATAAGATATTTTGTTGCCTTTCCGTCATGATCGGATCCGTTAAGCCTCCGCGCATGTCGTTTATGGAATCCTCCATTTCATCCATCATGCGTTGAAGTTCACTTAAAACCCGATCGCCGGATTCAAATGCACCTCGCTGCTGCAGATCACGAAGCTGCCTTCTGATCTCGTTTTGCTGCCGGGCCAGCTGATCCAGTCTTTCTGATTGTTCCTGGCTGAGTCGATCACCCTGCATGTCGTTGATCAGCTCCTGGAGTTGTTGATTGAGCTGCTGCTGGTCGCCTGACATCTGCTGCATCTGTTCAATCATCTGTTGCATACTCATTCCGCCACCGCTGCCGTTTTGCTGATCCATAAGCTGATCAATTAGGGATGCCAGCATAGAAGCCAGATCATTAATACCGGCGAAAGCCTCGCGTGATGTTACAGATGCATTACGTTGATTTCTTTCAACCATTTCATCGAGAGACTGTGATAAACTGCGTTCTACTTCTGCCTTTTTTCTATTGATCTGATTTGGCACACCCGGCAATTCGGCTGAGACTTGAAAAAGGGTATCGGCAGTTATTGAAAACTGATCAGCAACACTCTTTTGATTTCGGGCAAGATCAACATATCCCTGGCTTCTGCTTCGGGTTTCGGCGGCTGTTTTGGTGATATACTCTTGCAGATCTGAAAGTTCGAGCAGTGTGTAGAGAGATTGCTGAAGAGCGAGAATGTTCACCTGAATTTGTTGTCCGCTCATTTCGCTTCTTTCCGACCTTATTTTCTCTGCCTGCTGTTCAAGCCGGTTGCTGATATTTTGTTGTTCATTTTGGATGTTTTCATCAGCCTGATCATTTCCACTGCTTCTTTCCTCCTCAGTTTGTCTGTTCAGATCATCTAACTGTTCTGTAATTTCATTCAGCTGGGATTGTGATTCTTCCTTCAGTTGCCGGATCTGCTGTTCAGACCTTCGCGGAGGATTTTGATCCAGATTTTCGAGCTGTTCAGAAATCGATTCAATATCATCTCCGCTATTTTCCAGCTCGTTCTGTAATTCCTGCAGAGACTGATCTTCTTGTGGCCTGACTCTTTCAGCCAGATCCTCATATTGCCGGGCCAGCTTGTCGAGGTCGCTATTCATTTTCAGCTGCTTAAAAAGCTCAACAGTGCGCTCAAGCCTCTCTCTGTAGAGGTTTTCGTTAAAATTAACGTTTTCGAGTGCACGTTCGATTTCGTCGGGCGACATGTTCTGCAGTGCTCGCTGTAGCTCTTCCATGGCCTCACGGAGTGCAGGATCGTCAAGTTCACGCATCAGCTGCTGAAGTTCTCTGTATGCTCTTTGAGTCTCTTCAGATACGTTCTCGTTTTGCATGATTTCGGACTGAAGCTGCTCAAACTGCTCATTCATCTGCCTAATGGCATCATCAATATCCGATTGTTGTTCCCTGATCTCCTCCAGAATCTGTTCTTCCTCAAATCCACCCTCAGGATTTTGGCGAAGTCTCTCCAGAAACTCTTGGTATTCACGTTCCATATTTCTGAAATTATCAGAAATTTCATCCAGTTCTCCCTGCACATCCCGCTCGCGGCGGTCAAGTTCTTCAAAACTTTCGGCCAGGGATGGAATAATAAGAGTAACGATATTGGAATCACTGAATTTAGGTCCTGATATTTCGTCGTTATCCCAAACACGAACTCTGAATTGCAGCTCGTCACGCGGTCTTAAATCCAGATTGGTTAATTTCCATTGATAGTTTTCAGTATAACCGTTACCCGGCCTGGAAAGTGATTCACTCCCTTCTATGGGATTATCCACAAATGCACGACGCAGTTCCCAAATAAGCTGTGCCCTAACCAGCCCGAAGTCATCCGTTGCCCTATACCTTATGTTCAAAAATTCTGGATTAGAACTCTGAATAGTCCCTGTAGGTTCAAGGATGGTTACAACAGGGGGGCGATCTTCAGCCATTTTCAAAATGGTTCTGTATCGAATACTATTCTCTAAATTGTCCTCGTCTTTCATCAAAAAGAATAACGTATCACTTTTTTCTGGGGAGAGGGTGTAAGAAATTTCTGTTTTTCCATTATAGGTTTCAGTGGCAGGCGTTCCGCTCCCTTCTGATTGATTTACTGAGATTGAGGTGAGCTCTTTGTTGGTCGTTCCGTAAAATGAAATTTCAGAACCGGGATAGAAGGAGATTTCAGTAAAAGGGTAGGAGGACTCTGTTTTTGAAAGCTGAGTGTAATCAGGTGGAGTAACTTCAGCAAGAAGCTCATCGAATCTGGGCTGCAGACGGATTTCTGCCAGGAATTCTTCACTTACAAATTCATCCATTTTAAACCTGTAGGATATCGTATTTGTAAGCTCTATCTCAGCGGGGCTGTAACTATTCTCACCAACACTTTGTACCGGTCTTGTCCTGTAGGTCTCCTCAACGTCTGTCTTGAATGAGAGAAGTATCTGATCGGGGTGATTTCCATCAGTGAACTCAATTATTGGGAGAAAAGAAGTTCCGTGCTCTACAATTGCGTCCCCCGGAGAAATAGTGTATTGATAGGGATTGGGTTTGGTAAAAGTTTCCCAGAACTGAAATGTTCGGGACGCCGGCTCCGACAGAGAAACAGAAAGAAAGCCAAAAAGTACCACTGAGGTTATGAAAGATATTGCTGACTGCTTGTATATTTTATATTCACTCTTTTGGCGAATATAGTTGCCGAGCCTTGTTAGGACCTCTGTGAAATGGATGTTAGACAGGTTTTCGGAAACAGCAGCTTCGTAAAAAACAGAGCTCTTCTGATCCGGATAGAGATGGAGATCGACGGCACTCAGGAGTTTTTCTTTCCCCGTATCTGAGAAAAAAGCTGTATAGAACTCTTGAAATGCAGGATGATAAAATTTTTCTCTAACCTTCCACGCAGTAATGGTAGCTGCAATTACCAACGCCAGCAGAAAACTTATTTTTACTGAAGGTTCACTATATAAAATATTTTCAAATAGGAAGAAAAGAGATAATCCGCTTAAGAGTACGGCTGCAATCGAGAAGAGGATTGTTCTTCTTCTGAATCGCCCCAAACGAGCATGTTGATCCCTCAAAAGTTTGAGGAGCTCCTCCAGTTTGGTGTCTGGTATATTATTGGGGTTGTGAGGCATTCAGAGATTGAATATTAAAGTTGGGTAAGTTGATACATAAACCAACGAAATGAACAGGCAATTATTCGATGTCAGATATCTTCATAGACTGATCCATAGAATATTTACCGTTATCTTTTTTAAGTGTAATCATTTCATGATCGGCATCATGTTCCATGAACAGGTACCATGAATTGTCTACTGCCTTTTTTAAAAACTCTTTCTTCTCATCCAGAGTTTGCAGCGGTTTCATATCATAACCCATAATCCATGGAAGAGGGATATGAGCATAGGTTGGGAAAAGATCTGCCGCATAAATAATTGTTTTCTCTCCGTCAGAAAAGAGTGGAAGCTGCTGGCCTTCAGTATGGCCATTCATCACCACCGTTTTAAATCCTTCTTCAAATGATACTCCATCTTCCGTAAGATTTAATCTCCCGCTATTTCTAATTGGATCAATATTTTCAGGAAAAAAACTCGCCTTTTCTCGATCATTGGGATTTGTAGCTGTTTCCCAATGCCTTTTGTTTACATGGTAGGTTGCGTTAGGGAAAACTTCATAGAGATTTCCATCACCGTCGTAGTCTGTAGTACCGCCCGAGTGGTCAAAGTGCAGATGAGTGAACACCATGTCGGTGATCTCTTCAGGCTTGATATTAATATCTTTCAGAGAATCAATAAGATTGCTGTGATCGTAATCCAGCGAATAGATCTTCTCCATCTTTTCGTCAAACTTATTACCGCACCCATTATCGATAAGATAAACTCTGTTCGTTGATTTAGACTTTACGACCATACATCGCATTGCCATTGGAATACGGTTTTTATCGTCAGTAGGAATCATTCTGCTCCAGAGTGTTTTGGGTACTACACCAAACATTGCGCCACCATCCAGCCTGAATCTGCCGGTTTCGATGGGATAGAGTTCTAAATTTCCTAGCTCTAAACGGTTCATTTTCTGCAAATTGTATTTTGAGTTTCAGCTGTCTGAAATGTAAATAAAAAAAGGCCGATCTCGTAAGAAATCGGCCTTTGCAAAAGAGTTAAATCTGCTTTAGAACGATGGAGTTGGATCAACTCTGAATAGTGTATCCAGGAGCGTTATTCCAACCAGCAGAAGGAAGAATATGATTGAAAAAATAAATAACAGTGAGTTAAATTTACTGTCCCAGTAAAGGTTCATGAAGAAGAGTATTACCAGTAAAGCCTTTACAACAGCGATTCCAATAGCTACCACAACATTCCATGGCTCAGGAATTTGAATCCATGTAACGGCTACTGTTACAAAAGTTAGGAAAAACAGGGTGATTGCGATTCCCCATAGAAATTTGGCTGATGAAATATGATGTCCACTCATAATAGTGTGTAATAATTTTTTTCAGTTAGTCGATCAGGTAGAGTAGTGGGAAAAGGAAAATCCAGATAACATCCACAAGGTGCCAGTAGAGTCCGGTGATTTCAACCGGAGTATAGTATCCGCTGTGAAATACTTTTTTCTTCGCTTTTACAACAAGCCATATCATCAATCCGATACCGATAATAACGTGAATACCGTGAAGGCCGGTCATCATATAATAGATGCTGAAGAAAATGTTCGCTTTTTCATGCTCCAGACCGTCGTACGTATAGTAATTACCGGGCGCGATTCCTTTTGCTATCTTTTCAGAGTATTCAAAATACTTAATCACCATAAAGGTGATAGCCAGACCAATTGTGATATACAAATTGATGATCAATCCTTTGATCTGATTTAACTGAGCCGAACGGATCGCCATGGCAACAGTAAGTGAACTACCGATCAGAACAAATGTGTTAACCATGCCCCAAAAAGCATCTAACTCAGTAGAGGCTTCTAAAAAGAGTTCAGGATACCACGAACGGTAAGCGATGTAAGCAAGGAAAAGGCCGCCAAACATAAGTACCTCAGTCACGATAAAGACCCACATACCCATTTTGGCAGATTCGAATTGCTGTTCACCGTCAACAAAATGGTGTTGAACGTGATCCAGCCGTTTTTCTTCAGTAGCAGAAGTTGATGACATGATTTCTATTCTGTTTGATTTATGCTTTTTCTTGTGCTGATTCGGGTACGTTCACCGTCTCTTCTGCATGGTGACCGTTATGCTTGGACGCAATTCCCAACTGGAATTCAGACATTGGTTTATGATAGTCGTACGGCCCGTTAATGATTACCGGTACATGTTCAAAGTTATGCAGCGGCGGTGGAGAAGCTGTTTGCCATTCGAGTGCACGGCTGCCCCATGGGTTTGAACCGGCACGTTTACCCTTCATCAGAGAGTGAATCAGATAGAAGGCAATAATCAGAAAGCCGACTCCCATTATGTAAGCTCCAACAGTAGATGTTTGATGGAATGCCTGAAACTGCTCAATATAGTTGAAGTATCTTCTCGGCATTCCCTGAGACCCCATGATGAACTGCGGTAAAAAGGTCATGTTGAATCCGATAAAGATAAATACTGCTGCAATTCTTGCCCAGAGTTCGCTGTACATCTTACCGAACATTTTTGGCCACCAATAGTGAATACCGCCAAGGAAAGCCATTACCATACCGCCCACCATCACGTAGTGGAAGTGTGCAACTACGTAGTATGTGTCGTGAAGGTGAATATCTACAGAAAGGGCACCCAGCATAATTCCGGTAAAACCACCGATCGTGAAGAGGAATAGGAAAATCATGATATATAGCATCGGTGCTTTAAGATCAATTGATCCCTTATACATGGTTGCCAGCCAGTTAAAAATCTTAATACCGGTTGGTATACCTACCATAAAGGTGAGGAAGGAGAATACCATGTTTGCCAGCGATGATTGTCCGGCAGTAAACATGTGGTGTCCCCAAACCAAGAAACCGATAAAAGCAATCGCTAGAGAGGAGAGTGCAATCGCCCAGTAGCCAAATATAATTTTCTTAGAGAACGTTGAGATGATTTCTGATACAATTCCAAAACCCGGAACAATCATAATGTAAACAGCAGGGTGGGAGTAGAACCAGAAAAAGTGTTGATAAAGGACAGGATCACCGCCAAGGTTGGGATCAAAAATTCCAATTCCCAATGCACGCTCCATAGTTAAAAGAAGAACCGTGATGGCCAGGACAGGAGTAGCCAAAATCTGGATGATGGATGTTGCGTAAAGTGCCCACAAGTTGAGTGGTAATTTTGACCAGGTTAATCCCGGTGAACGCATCTTATGTATTGTAACAATGAAGTTCACACCCGTTAATATGGATGAGAACCCGAGTATGAAGATACCTAGTGTCATCATCATTACACTACCTCCTGTGGTGGCACTGTAAGGAGTGTAGAATGTCCAGCCGGTATCCACACCGCCGGTTAATATGGCCGTTAGTGTAAACAGGGCACCAATTACATAGATATAATAACTGGCGAGGTTCAAGCGTGGAAACGCCACATCTTTGGCTCCAAGCTGCAGTGGCAGCACAAAGTTACCCAAAACGGTTGGAACAGAAGGAACCAGAAAGAAGAAGATCATTATAGCCCCGTGCAGAGTAAATACCTGGTTGTATAGGTCTGCATCAAGGAAAGATCGTGCCGGAGTCCATAATTCTGTTCTGAGAACTAACGCAAGAATTCCTCCAACCAGGAAGAAAAGAGCGATCGATCCAAGGTACATCAGGCCGATTTTCTTATGGTCAACGGTTGTTAACCAGGCCCAAAGACCTTTCTCTTCGTTGAGATAGTGTTTCTCAGGATTCTCTTCGGGCTTGTAGCGCCGAACCTGAACTTTTTTGTAAGTGGTATTAGATGCTTCTGATGTTGCCATGGTCTATTGTAAGGTTTTTATATACTCAATGATTGCATCAATCTGTCTGTCGTCGAGTGTTCCCGCGTAGGAAGGCATTACGTTTTGGAATCCTTCATGAATTTTTGCGCCCGGCTCCAGGATACTTTCACGAACGTAGTTTTCATCATAAACAACCGTTTCACCGCTCTCTAAAGGAACGTCAGATCCCCAGGCACCCTGGAAAGTAGGACCCACCAGTCTTGTGCCGTCATCGGAGTGGCATGTCATACACGCATTGCGCTGAACAAGCATTTCACCGCGCTCGGCGGGTTCCATATCTTCACCGTCTCCTGCGGATGTTTCGAGCCATGTTTCAAAA
>SL_7KL_010_BRINEDRAFT_10000044_pt1 | contig 48455 bp, 49 predicted proteins | sample SodLak_010_BRINE_FD_10663 | JGI IMG/M metagenome (IMG submission 10663)
AGTTTGAGAACCTCGTCAAAACAGGGCCATTTTCCTACCTTATGGCCCTGTTTTCGACAGCTTCCTGGTGACAATCGTCTCATCCTCTTATAAACGTCCAGACTCTTTTTCTTTCTGGGTCATAATATGATTGATTTTACCGATTATTTTTGAGAACTATAGGTAGAGTCATTTTTTCAGAAGAGGTCCATCATGACGTACATTGTCAATGATGCATGCATTCGGTGTAAATATACAGACTGTGTCGATGTGTGTCCCGTCGACTGCTTTTATGAAGGACCCAACATGTTGGTCATTCATCCGGATGAGTGCATTGATTGTGGCGTATGCGTTCCGGCCTGCCCTATTGATGCCATCCTCCCGGATACAGAGCCCGAGGCCACACAATGGGTCGAAATGAATCGTAAATATGCGGAAAAATGGCCCAATATCACGGAACAAAAACCCGCACCCAAAGATGCCGATGAATGGGCCAAGGTTCCGAATAAATACCCTGACTTTTTTGAATCCTAGGGGCCGATCCCAGGGGAAATATCAGGAGCCAAATATCAAAAAGACTTCGGAGTCTTGCCTTGCCTTAAAACGACATTTAGGGCTCCGGGTCCGCCATTATTCGGACTTGCGTAGGAATAACTTTGAATATAAGAGCGCAAATCCAGGGACCCCAGCCATTGGGGGACTTTTCGATACAAAACCCCGGAATACGTACGGCGATCTAAATCATAATCTCCTTTTCCTGTAATAATTAGAAGATATTTTTTTTGCGCTTGAAATTGCCGCTCAATAAACCGATGAAGTCGTTCGTAGGCCTCGTCTTGATACAGACCATGAAGATCTAATGAGGCCTCATACCGTCGTTTTCGTTTCGGTCTGGTACAATGGGGAAGGGTTGGCTCCCTGGGGGTCGTTATTACGGACTCATGGGGCAAAGTCTCTAGGGGCGCAGAACAGGGGCCATCCTGAGTATGGTCTAAGTTTTCGTCAAGCGGATTTACATTTTTGATGTAGGCCCGCCAGATCTTTCTATCTTCTTCACTTAAATGATCGGGTTTATCCGTCATCGAAAATTACTTTTCAACGATCTTGACCAGGGTCCAATTGGGATCTTTCGATTTTAAATTTCTTGAAAAAACCCATGTATCTGTAAGAGTTTCGACTTGGTCGGGGTCGCCCTCCAGAAGATTTCCTTGGCGATCCTTTGTTAAAAGAACCTGGTCAGAGATAATTTTCACCGTAATTTCTGCTACATATCGATGAAGGCTCATGTGCGTGACACTCACATCACGAATATGAAAAAGGTCCAGGTGCAAAACCTCTTTACGATAACGTATTTCTTTTTCAAACGTTTGTTGAATACTTTTATTCAAATACGTTTTTACCTCTGACATATCCCCCTTGATATAATCTTTAAAAATTTTCTCAAAGGCATAGCGTGCCCCTTGAAGAAAATCCTTTAGCTGAAACGAGGGGTCATAGGTTCGGATGTGTTCCACTTCTTTCACAAAGGGAGTTTCAAGGTCATCGATATCTTCAATTTTTGCCTCACTTCCTTGGGGGAATTTGATAATGTTTCCCATGTGTTCGTTCGGAGGGAACTGTTTCCTTCCTAAAACGGAATACAAGCGATAAAGTACAAAGACTGTAATGGTTCCTAAAATTAAAATATCAAGAATGATATTCATGATTTTTCCCTTCTATTTTCCCCGATATCGATTGCGTTTCTGACTCCCAGGATGGGTTTCTTTCATGACACCTACAAAAATCAAGGCTAGCCCAAGGCATAAAGGCAGTACGGTCAAGGCAAACTGGAAATCCCCGGCATTATAGTCTGGCCCCCCATTGGCTTGGGTCGTGCCATCCCAATGATAATGCAACATTTTACCAATTAACGGATGAAACATAATGCCGGACGTCATAACGACCATGTTTGTAAAACCAATGGTAATGCCGCTAATCTGTCGAGGCATAATTTCGCAAATCGAGGCAAAACACAAAGCTTTTGATGTGTAGCAAAACCCCGCCGCAAAGAAAAGGGCATATAGTGTCCACAAGTTTAAATCATGGGCAAATACAATAAACATATACACAATTAAACTGCCGGTAACACCAATAAACATTGGGGTTCTGCGGCTCATAAGCCGGTCCGAAAGGGCTGTGAAAAATGGACTTCCAATCATGGCCCCAATAAACATGGCCAGGATCACCGTTGCCGCAATTTTTTCGTCAAAATGATAGGCATTTTCCAAAAAATACACCCCCCAAGCATCCCCAATGGTGGCTAAGGGGACATACATCATTAATCCAACGCCGGAGATAATCCAACATTGGGGAGACGTGAGAACCTGGATAATCCCTTTCAGCAGTTCTTGATTGCCGCTAGCTTTGATGTGGTGAGAGGGGCCGGCTTCCGGTCCATTACGAATAATGATAAACGACAGCGACCCCAGAATAACCCCTACAATACCCAGAATATGGTATGTGGTGACCCACCCCACTTGTTCCATAAGGTACCGCAACGGGGTTCCCCCAAGGCCGGCTCCGGTTGTGCCCAGTACAAGGGTAAAGGAAATAACCTTGCCTAAATGGCGTGGCGGCATCCAAATGGTTCCCAATTTTAAAGTTCCAAGAAAGCCGCAGGCCGCCCCAACCCCCATCATAAAACGAGCCATGGACGCAAAATATACACTGGACGTGGACGAGAACAAGAAACACGCAATGCCAATAATAAATCCGGCCCCACTAATTAATAACCGAGGCCCAAATTTATCCATCGTCACCCCAAGGGGTATCTGCATCAACGCATACGCCCAATAAAAGAAACCAATAATAAACCCAAAAGACGAGGCATCTATCGATAGGGTGTGCATGATCTCATCGGTCATGATCCCTGGAGAGACCCGAATGATAAATTGATAGCAGTAAAAAATGGCGCCACAAAAAATGACAAACCATGAACGCGGATGAATTTTTTCAACGCGGTGCATAAACAACCCCTCAGAAAAACATACAAAATGAAAGATCACGCCATCGGATCAAACGAACAATAGCATATGGAATGAATAATGTAAAAACTAACTTAAAATCTCGAACTCCCAAATCTTTACTCCCCAGACACCAAGCCCATACAGAAAGTTTAGTTTAAAGTATTTTAAACAAGATTGGGAAATATTGAGGTTTGTTTTGTACAAAACAGCCCCCATCAACAAAGATATCCCGATGAAAATCCCATACGATAAGCCTGAAAAATGTTGTGTGGCCCCCATCAGCAGCATGACCATCAAACCGTGCAAGACATATAAGACAGATTTGGTATGGTCTTTCCATTTTAAGGCGGTCGACTTCATCCCAATCTTTTGGTCATCTTCGCGATCTTGGTGCGCGTAAACCGTATCATAAATAACTGTCCATACGATGCTTGCGCCATAGATCCAAAAGGGGCCGGAACTAAGGCCGTCGTGAACCGACATCCAGGCCATAAAGACCCCTAGATTGAACACCATCCCCAGGAAGAATTGGGGGTAATAACTCACCCGTTTTACAAAAGGGTAAATGGTCATCATTACAAGGGCTACAGGGGCAACCAGACGAGCTTTCATCGGCAAAAACAGAAGAAGACCACAGGCAAGACTGATGCAAACGATAAAGCATCCTTTCGCTTGGGCTAAGGATCGGGTGCCCGCAGCAAGGGGACGTTTCTGAGTGCGGAGGACGCGTTGGTCAATTTTATGATCGACAATGTCATTAAAAACACACCCTGCGCTTCGGGTAAAAAAGGCCCCGAAGGTGAAAATAATCATCCATTTTACGGCAGGCACCCCTTGGCTTGCGAGGGTCAAGCTCCATAAACATGGACAGAGCAAAAGCCCAATGCCAATGGGTCGATCCAGGCGAAGAAGTCGCGCATATTCCGGCATGTCCCCGGGCAAAAAATTTATCCAAGAATGTATTGGCATATCGCCTTGCAATTTTATACTCTTTTGATTAGATGTCATAAATACGGTTTCATATGCGTTCTCTTCCACGGTTATATATTACTCATAACATCCTGCCAGGAAAAGAAATTTTGTTAGATAAGCCCCAAGCTCATTACCTTGAGACGGTTTTAAGGAAAGCACACGGCGATTGTGTGCATATTTTCAATGGTTTCTCGGGCCAATGGATGGCTGAATTAAAAAGAAAGTCAAAGAAGCAACTTTTTTTAGTGCCAAAAATACAAGTTCACCCCCAACCTGAAAAAAAACAACTCGAACTTGTTTTCGCCCCTATAAAACTTCCCCGCTTGAAAATTCTCGTTGAAAAAGCCACAGAAATTGGGGTGACTGATTTCAAGCCTATCTTGACTCAAAACACCCATTCAGCACACTTTCCTAAAGATAAACTTGAAAAAATTGCCCAAGAAGCTTCGGAACAGTCAGGACGTTTGGATGTTCCCCAATTCCATGATGGCATAGACTTAAAAAAATTTATTCCCACGCCCCAGGTAAAATATTATTTTTTTTATGAAAACTCACACACACCTTTTGATATCCCCCGGACCCCCCAACACTTGGGATGCATCATCGGACCCGAAGGTGGCTTTCGGCCTGAAGAAGTCCACTTCCTAAAAAACCTTGGGATTTCCGATACCCGTTTAGGTCCAACAATTCTTCGGGCTGAAACGGCGGCTATTCTTGGCCTGGGCTTGCTTCATTTACGCCAATAAGTGGGTTTTCAGCAAAGCATCGATCTTCTTAGAAAATGTTGTTGCGTCCAATGCGCCTTCAATAACGGCCAGGACTTTTTCGCTTTTTGAATGATAAATGACAAACGTAGGCGTTGCCTTGATCTTATATGTTTCGATGGCCTGATTGCGAGCCTGAACAAGCTTTTCTGTAAAGGAGCTTGATAAAGCTTTATCTAGATCCGCTCGTTTCACACCGGAAATGTTCAAAAAATAGGTTTTAATGTCCTTCATATCCATCCATTTTTCTTGATCATCAAAAAACGCATGCATGACCTTATACGGATTTTTGGATTTTAAAAAGGTGACAGCCCCCACAAGCGATGCCCCGTCTAAAGGAAAGGGTTGGAATTTAAAATAAAGAGATCCCTTGTTAATAAACCGTTCTCGGATAATCGGCAGTGTTTTTTTGTGAAATTCCGCGCAATGAAGACATGTTAGGGAGGAAAACTCAATAATATGCAGGGGGGCTTCCTTGTTTCCTAAGGCCGCAACCGGCACATCTGCCTTTGGTATTGTCCCTTTCGGTTTTCCTGCAGGCTTGTCGGACATGACCTTTGAAACAGGGAGGAAAAGAACAAAAGAGAGTAGGAAAAGCGTTTTTTTCATGAGATTATTTATTAAATTCCCTATACATTTGATTCTTACATAGAAAGGTAAACTAAGTCTTATCTTGATTTTATTTTATTCAATTTGATTCCACAAACAGTTTCTGATAAAGATATAAAAGTTTCAAGGATTTCAAATATGACCTCTCATCAACTCGTTGCCCAAAACATTATCAAGTATTACAAATCCAAAAAGGTTTTGGAAAATGTCAGCCTTACGGTGAAAAGTGGCGAAGTTGTCGGCCTTTTAGGACCGAATGGGGCAGGAAAAACAACCTGTTTTACCATTATGGCCGGCTTGATCAAACCTTCCGCGGGAAAAATCTTTCTTGATACCTATGACATCACCTTTTTACCGATGTTTCGCCGTGCCCGTTTGGGCATTGGCTACCTTCCCCAAGAAGCATCGATTTTCCGTGGGCTTAACGTCGAAAATAATATTAAAGCCGTGCTTGAATTGACACTCCGGGATCCAGAAGAACGAGCCGGACGTCTTGATCAGCTTTTAAGCGAGTTTTCCATTACCCATCTGCGTCATTCCTCGGCCCTGACCCTTTCAGGCGGAGAGCGACGTCGGGTGGAAATTGCCCGGGCCCTTGCTGCAAACCCCCAGTTTATTATGCTTGACGAACCCCTTGCCGGCATTGATCCCATAGCTGTCCATGAAATCCGTGGGCTGATCAGTCATTTAAAGGACAAAAATATTGGGGTGTTAATTACAGACCATAACGTCCGAGAAACACTCGATATTGTTGATAAGGCCTATATTCTTGATGGGGGTCATATTTTAATGCAGGGCTCTCCATCTGAAGTGATTGCGGATAAAAAAGTTCGTCGCGTTTACCTTGGAGAAAGTTTTTCCCTGTAACGTCTTTGTATGCAAGGAAAACAATGTATTGTCCAAAAATCAGATTTACGGTTTTCACCGCAGCTTCAAAGATCTTTAAAGATCCTTGAATTACCTGCGGAAAGCTTAGAAGGCTATTTGCAAGATATTGCTTATGAGAACCCGTTTATTGAGTATGAGGTCTCTTCACAGCCTCCACGAGGTCCATCAGATGATTTTCTTCATCAGATTCCCGATCGCCCAAAATCGTTAAAAGAAGCTGTTTTTGATCAATTCCAATTTTTAACATTCTCACGTGCGGAAAGGCCCATCGCAGACCACTTTTTAGATTGTTTACAAGATGATGGGTACCTTCATCCCGACGCCCTTGATATTCCCGGCGACAAAAATCTTAAGGACGCCGTTCTTAAAAAACTCCAAACCCTGGATCCCATCGGAATTTTTGCCCGGGACCTTGTCGAATGTTTGCAAATTCAGTTGATCGATTTAAACATTTGGTCGCCCAAATATGATATGGTTTTAAAGAATTTGCATAAAATTGCTCAAGGACATCTGAATATCAGCCCTTTCTTAGCCCCGGACGATGTCAAATCCTGTCTCAGAAATATTCGCAAACTCACGCCAAAACCAGGGCTTACCTTTCATGAAAATGATGGGTATGTGACCCCAGAAATAAAAGTCTGGAAGCAGCCCCATGACGAATGGAGAGTTTCGTTTACAAACCAATATCATTTTCAGGTATTGGAACACAAATACCACGATTTTTCACAGCGTTGTGATCGACAAGAAAAAGGTCAACTGAAACGATGTGTATCCGATGCTCGTTGGGTAAAAAAGGCTCTTCTCCAACGTTTGGAGACATTAGAGAAAATCGTGACAAGCTTGATTGATGCCCAAAAAAACTTCTTAGAAAAAGGTCCTTCGTTTTTATCCCCCCTGGCGTTGAAGGATGTCGCCCAAAATATCGGTATGCATGAAAGCACGATCAGCCGGGCCATTTCCAACAAATATATTGAGACCCCGTTTGGAACTTTTGCCTTAAAACGCTTTTTTTCATCACGTGTGGACAAAAATTCTTCGTCCCTTTCCGGGGGGGCGATCAAGACACGACTCCAAGCCGCTATCCGTGAAGAGGACCGAAACACACCATTTTCCGATGACGAGCTGGTGATTCTTTTACGTCGCCAAGGGATCTCTGTGGCACGAAGAACCATAGCCAAATATCGCCAAGCCCTTAACATTCCCTCGTCGCACCTTCGCAAACGACTGTCCCATCCAGGCAGCCTGCCAATGATGACTTTTGAACCGTGCTCTGAGGCTTTTCCCATCAGCGCCACAATTGTTTCACGTGAAACAATGTTAGGACACCGTAAATATCTCATACCCAGATTCTGTGACCCCAAGTGTGTGTTCAAATTGAGCCGATAAAGTTCGATCCCGTGTCACGGCTGTCCAGCCATCGCTTAATATTTTTACATCCGGTTTACCAATATTAATCATCGGTTCAATAGTAAAAAACATCCCCGGTTCGATGACGGGCCCTTGGCCTGGTTTTCCATAATGAAACACATTCGGAGCATCATGAAAAACCTTGCCAATCCCATGCCCCACAAAATCTTTGACGACGGAATAAGATTTTGATTCTGCAAAACGCTGTATGGCATGACCAATATCCCCAAAAGTGTTTCCAGGACGCACCGCACCAATCCCCCGCATCATGGATTCAAAGGTGATATCAATGAGTTTCTGAGCTTTTAACGACGGTTTTCCCACCACAAACATACGACTTGTATCCCCATGCCAACCTTCAAAAATTGCGGTCACATCGACATTCACGATATCCCCGGACTTTAAGATTTTTTCCGGGCTCGGAATACCATGACAAATGACATGATTGACCGATGTGCAACAGGACTTGGTATACCCCTTATATCCTAAGGTGGCAGGAATCGCGTTTTGCGAACGCATAAAATCATGACACAGTTGATCGATGTCTTCGGTACTCATCCCGGGGTGGATGAGGGGGGTGATATGATCTAATGTTTGGGCAGCAATTTTCCCCGCCTTCCGCATACCTTCAAAATCTTCACTTTTATGAATCTTGATGCCTTGTTTCGTCGTTTTCATATCCTATCCTTTCGAGTGTGGTATTCTAGAGCCCGGTGAAGGTGGATCTCGGTCTGACTCAGGGAACAGTTATAGGCCCATACCTCCACGCCTTTTTCCAAAGCCTTACAGGCCGCGTTTGCATAATCAGGATCAATATCATGGGCCAAGGTGACACCACGACAGTCTGAACGTTGGACCACATACAACATGCCCGCTCGGTACCCTTGGTCCACAAGCGACATCAGTGCATGGAGATGCTTGGTGCCTCTTTTTGTCACACAATCAGGAAAAACAGCCCAATCTCCTTGTTTCCAATGCACATTTTTGACCTCTAAATAAAAGGGCGCCGCCCCTTCTTTTTCCAGAAGAAAATCAATACGTGTCCCGTTATCAATCTTGACCTCGGGTCTTATGCGGTCATAGGATTGAAAAGGTTCGATCCTTTTCTGTTCCAAAGCGTCCTTGACTAACCGATTGGGATGCTGTGTATTGACCCCAACAAAGTTTCCATCAATTTCCACAAGTTCCCAGGTGTAGTCAAGTTTTTTACGCTTTTCTGCGGGAATCCCCTGAAGCCACACCGTCATCCCCGGATCTTTAATGCCCATCATGGCCCCGGGATTCGGACAATGAACCGTTACATGGGATCCATCGTCAAGCTGAACATCTGCTAAAAAACGTTTATACCTTTTTATAAGTTGACCTGATATTAACTTTTGCCGATACTGCATGATAATTGTTCACTTTCGTTCATAAATGTATGCTTTATCCAAAAAAAACCTGTCCATGTCCTCCTTCCCTTTTCGAACGTGTGAATCTTAGGAAAAAGGACCAAGATATGCAAGACTCTCGTCTGTCGTGGTCGCCTAAACATCTTCCCCTGGCATTCTCCCTTTTGTCTAAGGAGTTTGGCTTATGAAGATCGCCCAAGTAATCGGATCCAAAGCAGATGGCGGGGCGGAAACATTCTTTATGAAGCTAGCCCAGGCCCTTCATAAGCATCAGGTTAAACAATGTTTTGCTATAAAACCAACATTTCCTTATCGTCACGACCTCAAGACTTTGAACATGCCGATGATTCAGCTGCCTTTTGGGGGAAAAATGGATATCTGGACGGGCATGCAGTTACGAAAGTGGATCAAACGCGAAAAACCGGACATCGTTTTCACATGGATGAGCCGGGCCACAGACAAAACACCAAAAATCCCCAACATTCCTTTGGTGTCGCGGCTTGGGGGGTATTATCATGCAAAATATTATCAACATGTGGACAAATTGATTGGTAACACCCCAGATTTAGCCGATTACCTAAAACAATCTTTTGCCGGCCATAAAGTGCATTATATCCCGAATTTCGCCCAAAATCCGATTCCAGGGCCGCGCGATCGAACCCTATTCGATGCCGATCCCTCAAAATTTATTCTATTGGCCATGGGACGTTTTCATGAAAACAAAGCATTTGATACCCTTCTAAAGGCCATTGCGCCGCTCAAGACGGTTCACTTGTGGTTATTGGGCGAAGGCTCTAAAAAAAGTGAATACGAAAAATTGATCGCACAGAACCATCTTCAACACAGAGTTTCAATGCCGGGGTGGGTGAACGATGCCAGTCTTCTTCTAAGGTCCTGCGATGCGGTCGTGGTGCCCTCGCGACACGAACCTTTAGGGAATGTGGTCCTCGAGGCATGGTCCTACCAAAAACCTCTCATTGCCGCCCGAAGCCAAGGGCCGAGCTTTTTAATCCAAGATGAAATAAATGGGATGCTGTTTGGCATTGATCAAGTTCACGAGTTGACCGAGACAATAAAGAAACTGCAGGACCACAAACCCCTGCAAGACACCCTTGCCCAAAAGGGCTACGAAACCTATATGACCCACTTTTCTGAGGAAACCGTCGTCAAACATTACCTTGATTTTTTTAAGGAGGTTCAGAAAACATAATGTGTGGAATTGCTGGAGTTTATTTAAAAAAAGGGCCTGTTTCCGACGACACAAGGCAAACCTTACTAAAGGCCCTACATCACCGGGGACCGGATGGAAAGGGCACTTTTCATGAAGGGAGTGTGGCCTTATTGCACACACGCCTTTCGATTGTAGACCTTGAAACTGGGGGGCAACCTTTACACAATCAAGACGCCGTTCTTGTGGGAAATGGTGAAATTTATAATCATCAAGACATTCGCGCTCAGTACCCTGACTATCCTTGGAAAACGCAGTCTGATTTTGAAGCTCTTCTTCCCCTGATTGCCGACAAAGGAAACAATTTCTCCTCCTCATTACAGGGTATGTTTGCTTTGGCCCATTTCGATAAAAAAACGCAGAAGCTGATCATTTCAAGGGATATTTTTGGAATAAAACCCTTATATTACTGTGAAACGCCCCAGGGGTTTTACTTTTCCTCGGAAATAAAAGGCCTGCTTCAACTTCACTTGTTTACACATATCCATCAAGAAAAAGCCGCAGAGCTTTTCCATCAACAGTTCACAACAGGAAATGAAACCCTTTGCGCACCGATCAAAAGACTCAGTCCGGGGGAAACACTCGTTATTGATAAGGGGGAGGTTGTCGCCCGAACCCACACGTCTTTTTATGATCTGCCGCCGGCCCCGCGGCCAAAAAACCCGAAACAATCCCTTGAGGATTTTGAATCCCTTACCTTGGAAACGGTCAAAAACCACTTGATGTCCGATGTCCCCGTCGGTTTATTTTTTTCAGGTGGTCTTGATTCGACCCTATTATTATGGGCTTTGAAAAAATGGACAGACATACGAACCTATACGATCTATTTTCCAGAGGATTCCTCCTCGGAAGAGAAAGATCACGCGGAGAACATCACCAACCAAATGGGGATCCCCCATACCGCCGTTTCGTTTGACGAAAGGGATTTTTGGTATTACCTTCCCGAAGTTATTCAGGCTTTTGATGACCCTGTCATGGATTATGCGATTTTTCCGACCTATAAGCTGGCTCATGTTGCCCAAAAAGATGTCAAAGTCATTCTCAGCGGAGAAGGGGGAGATGAGATGTTTGGTGGCTATGGGCGATACCGTAAATTTCTAAGACCATGGTGGCTCGGAGGCGATCGCTATTTTCGCCAAAGATCAAGTTTGAATATGAAGGGNCTTTTTAAAGCCCCCNCTGACGGGGGGCGGTCTCATAGAGAGCTACAAAAAGGATTTTCTCAAAAAGGATTTTCACGGTTAAACCAAGCGCGTTATATGGATATGACCTATTGGTTGCCCAATGATCTCTTGACAAAGTTGGATCGATGTCTCATGGCCCATGGCATTGAGGGGCGTCCGCCTTTTGTAGATAAAGCCATTTTTCAATTTGCGGCCTCGTTGCCAAGGAAAGAGCTTATTCACAAATCTTATGGAAAGTGGATCATGCGAAAATGGTTAGAAAAACGCATGCCCGAAGCTCAACCCTTTGCCCGAAAGAAAGGATTTTCGGTCCCGGTCCATATTTGGATTGCCAAACGATCCCAAGAAGTGAAGGCCTACTGTCTTCAGCAACCGGGAATCAAAGACCTTTTCGAGGTTCCCGTTTTAGAAAAAATCCCCGTGTCTCAACATAAAGACTTGTGGTGGAAGCTTCTGTATTATGGAATTTGGCATGATATCCACATTCAGAAAAGACCCATGGAAAATATCCGAACCCTCTTTTCTTAGCTTTAAAAACCCCCAAATTAGGGGCCCACGGTCACAAAAGAAGGGGGGGAAGAAAAAATATTTTGGGCAAGGGCTTGCACCTCTTCCACCGTTACGGCATCGACTTTTTTAATAATTTCTTTTGGGTTTAATGGCTGACCATAAAGCAGCATTTGGTTGGCCAGGGTCTCGCAACGTGCCGAAGGTCGTTCAAAAGCCATCATCATGGCCGCTTTAATTTGATTTTTGGCCCGCTCAAGTTCCGAAGCCTTGACATGATTTTGAATTTTCTCAGTTTCTTCGATTAAAACCGGTTGCAGCTCATCCATGTGATCCGGGGTTGTACACCCATAAATGCCAAAAACCCCGGCATCAGAATGGGATAACCGAAAGGCATTGATTGTATAGACCAGGCCTCTTTTTTCACGAATTTCATAAAACAAACGAGAGGACATCCCCCCCCCGAGAATCGCCGAAAGCGTTGAACACGCATATCGATCGGGGCTTAATGAACTTATCGATTCATAGCCTGAGATAAAATGAACCTGTTCGCTTTCTTTATGAATAGCGCGTGTTTCAGGAGAATAGGTTGGGGGTTGACGTGTATAAGGAGGAACAATAGTGGTTAATTGACCAAAATACGTCTCTGCTAAGGCCATAATTTTGTCTTCATCCACCTTCCCTGAGGCCACAAGAACCATTTTTTCGGGGCTGTATAAAGAGTTTTTAAAATCTTGAATGTCCTGAGTGGTAAATTTCAAAACATTGTCTTTTGAACCAAGAATGGGACGGCCCACGCTTTGATCCGGGAAGCAGGCCTCTTGAAAAACATCAAAAATCAAATCATCCGGCGTATCATGGGTTTGGGCAATTTCTTGCAGGATAACATTTTGTTCTCGTTGCCATTCCAAGGGATCAAATTTGGTATGCAAAAGAATGTCCGCCAAAATATCAATGGCCAGCTCGACATTATCCTTTAGGACCCGGGCATAATAAGCGGTATGCTCCCGTGCGGTATGAGCATTGAGATACCCCCCCACATTTTCGATTTCTTGGGAAATTTCTAATGCCGAACGTGTCGCTGTGCCTTTAAAAGCCATGTGTTCAAGAACGTGACTCATACCTGTAAAATTTTGCGTTTCATCCCGGGCGCCAACATCAACCCAAACGCCGACACTTGCCGTTTCGATCGAGGGCATAGGATCAATCACAACCCGAAAACCATTTTGAAGTGTCTGGGTACTTACCATTGCGGTTTTAACCTTTTTTCCTCTTTAAATAAAAACCATAAAGAATCCCTAAGCTAAAGGCAAGAATAAACCAGGTCGCCGCATAGGTTTTGTGGGGAATATGAGCCTTCAAATGAAAAGGCATTTCATACGGCGGATCTTGGGATGATGACGGTAAAGGCACAAAGATATAAGCCCAAAAAGGCGTCTTCAAAAAATTTTCAACTTGTTCTAAATCCAATGTATGCCATTGATTCTTCTGGGGATGGTTGTTCACATGAAGCCACGTTGGCGGGCGGGGTTTGGAAATAAAGCCCTCGTAGGTCTGAAGACCTTTGGGTTTTGTATAGGTTTTTGTCTTATAATCCTGTTGGGTCATCCATCCACGTTGCACCAAAAGCCATCGGTCTTTAACCTTTAAGGGGGTATACAGGGTGCCACCATGTTGACCTTTATAGGTCCGAGGATGAAAGAACATAGCCTTCGCATGGTCAAAAACCCCAGTAACCGTCACTTTCTTGAAAGTGTGGGACATCGTTTTTGAAAAGGGGATGGCCGGCTCGTGAAAAGCCCTTATCCGATCCACTTGTTGAAAATAGCGACAAACTTGCCAGACGCCTAGGGACAGGATAAGAATTTCAAGGCTTATAAACATCAGCCCAAAACTTTTCTTTCCCGTCAATGGGCCCCCCAGCAATACATACTGATGAAAAGAAACAACCAGATGACATCCACAAAATGCCAATACCAAGCTGCTGCCTCAAAGCCAAAATGATCATTTTCATCGTAATGCCCCGCCCGGGCACGAAACCAGCATACCATCAAAAAGATAACGCCAACCAAAACATGAAAACCATGGAAACCTGTGGCCAGGTAAAAGGTTGATGGGTAAATGCCATCTTGAAGGGAGAAGCTCGCATGGGAATACTCAAGCCCTTGGATCACCATAAACAGACATCCCAGCCCTATGGTATAGGCCGTCTTCCGCATCATCTCTTTGGTATGTCCTTCAACCATATCAAAATGAGCCCACGTCAGCGTGCTTCCAGACAACAACAAGATAAGGGTGTTCAGAAAGGGCAAATGAAAAGGATCAAGCGTTTCGATTCCCACCGGTGGCCATTGAAATCCTGTGGCTTCGTTTGGAAAAATCCCGGAATGAAAATACGCCCAAAAAAAAGACACAAAAAACATAAGTTCCGAAGCAATGAATAAGACCATGCCGAATTTGAAGCCTTGCCGGACTTCGGGTCCATGAAGCCCAGGGATATTTGATTCGTTGATGACATCCCGCCACCAGCCATAAAAGCTGTACAGCAGTAAAAACCCTCCTATCGCCAAGGGGCCATATCCCAGGGATATATCCTGATACGTAAAGCCATGGAACAAGAGGGGGGCTCCGATTCCTAAGCACAAGACGGCCAAAGAACTTACGAAGGGCCAGGGGCTAGGACTGACAATATGGTAAGGGTGTTTTTTTTGCATCTTGACACTCTTTTAAAGTCTCTTTCACACCATTTTACTCCTTTATGGTCGGTCCTTCCACATATATTCCGTCAAAAGGCGAACCATGGGATCATCACGGGGAAGTCTAAGGTCTTTTTTGAAGGCTATGTAATCGACGTTACTGTAAAATAAAGGAATAAAATAGTAACCGCCCATAATAAAACGATTCAACAAATGACACGTTGCCCTTAACTCATCCCGGGATTTGACTCGGGACAAATGATCACACAAGGCATCGATTTCCGGGGATTGAATCCCTGGGTAATTCCGGGTTCCAGGGGTTTTTGCCGCAGCCGTTGACCAGTAGTAGCTTTGTTCCTGGCCCGGTGAAAGACTGAACCCCCACATCACAAAGCTAAGGTCATAATTCGTGGTTTGTAAACGTCTTACATATTGGGAAGAATCAACTTTTTGAATCTGGAGAGTCACCCCCACAGACTGAAGGGACTTTTTGTAGTTTAAAGCTATTTTTTCATCTTCGGGGTTGGTCACAATCAACGAAAGAACAAGAAACGTCTTTGTTTTGGGTGAAAAAAGTTTTCCGTCTTTATAGATCCACCCTGCTTCTAGAAATAATTTCCGCGCCCTGTGCATCTTCTCGCGAAGGCGCGGGAAAGACGCTGGGAAACAGGGCGGCGGCTGAAGATTGAGTTTCTGTAAAAGGTCTTTTTCCCCAGGGCTTAAGGTTTTTGCAGCCGCCAGGTCTGTATTGTTATACACTTGTAACGCTGGTGTCATTTTTCCATGGAAGAAAGTTTTATTGATCCCTTCATGGTCAAACATGGTCAATAAGGCTTGACGAAATTTTAAAGAATCAAATGGAAACCGGCGTGTGTTGAACGCAATGGATTTTAACACAACAGGCCTTTTGTGGGATCGGACTTTTGTTTTTATCGAGGGCTTGGCCTTAAGATTTTGCAAAAGCCGATCCCACTTCACAGGATCCGATTCCTCGTACAGGTCAAAGTATCCCGCTTTGAAGGCTTCCGTATAGACATTTTTATCTCGGTAATAATCATACCGAACCCGTTGGAAATTATAACGTCCACGGTTAATCGGCAGGTTTTTTCCCCAGTAATCGTCCCGTTTTTTATATTGGATAAAGTGTCCCATCTTAAAGGTGTCAATCTCATAAGGACCACTGCCCAAAAGATCCTTTGAGGAAAGATGCTCAAAATCCTTACCGTCCAAGTGATGTTTCGGAAGAATCGTCATTAAAGATAAGATCAAAGGTACTTCACGGTCGTAGGTTGCTGAATCTTTTGTTTTTTTAAAATCAAAACGAAGGGTAAGGGGGTCCTTAATCTTTACAGATTTTACGCGGCTATAAAACTGGCGTAAATTCGGTCGGCCCTTTGTGCGTAAAGTGTGGAAAGAAAAGACCACATCCTGGGCTGTAATTTTATGACCATCGGACCACCGGGCATTGGGGTTCAATTTGTAAACAATGTAGGAATGATCCGGCGCTAAAAATACGCCCTCAGCAATCTGTCCGTATAAAGTAAAGGGTTCATCTGGCGAACGATCCATAAGTTTTTCAAAGACAAGTTGGCTTGAAAAGTGTAAGCCTTCTGGAGCAATTCCCTTGATGATAAACGGATTTAAGCTATCAAACGTCGAAATGACTCCCAAGGTTAACGTCCCCTCCTTGGCAGCCTTTGGGTTAGCGAAATCATAATGGGCAAAATCAGCCTCGTATTTTGGCTGTCCATTCATAGAGATCCCATGCGAAAAGGGGGGATTCGCCCACAAAGCTCCCGTTAAAAAAAGAAGGATCGTACCTCCCATAAAGTATATTTTCGGCATCTTACCCTGTGCGTATTTATGAAACTTTTTCAATGTATCAGCCTTCTATGTCTTTTCAAAGTTTTGATTGAAGAGGTGCCGTTGATGAAGGATCTGTGTCTTGAGAATTGGTTTTCATCAGGGTAATACTGATTCTACGATTTTGGGGAGAATACGGGTCGGATGACATCAGCAGATCATTATCGGCATTTCCAACCACATACGCAATACGATCATTGGGAACACCAAATTTTTGTAGCATCTGACGGGTAGAATTTGCTCGATCCGCCGAAAGTTCCCAGTTTGTATACCCTTTTTCCGAGGAATACGGCAGGGCATCGGTGTGTCCCTCAATCAAAATTTTATTCGGAAGGGGGGTAATAATCTGGGCAAGGCGACGTACAATTTTCCGAGTATAGTCGTGCATATCGCTACTTCCTAAAGGAAACATGGAACGGTTTTCTTGGTCAATAATTTGAATCCGTAACCCTTTTGGACTTTGATCAATCAGAATGTTTTTTGAAAAATTTTTTAAACCATTCTCCTCGCTTAAAGCAATACGCAATTTATCTTCGGTTTCTTCAAAAGCTTTTTTATCGATATCATTTAAAAGTTTACGGATTTTTTTTTCATAAAAAGGTTTATTGCCCTGTTGAATTTTCTCAAGTTCCATCATGAGGCCTTGGGCATCATGTTGTAAGTCTTTGATTTTTCCTGAACTCTTTTGAGCACTCTGTGAGGATTTCCCAACCGTTTTTGTCGCCGATTGACCCCGTGAAACCAGCGTTTTGCGCGAAGACTGTCCACTAAAGATACCTCCATTCCCTGGGGGACCAACAGTTTGTCCTATCGGCCCAAAATACTCTGATATCCCCTGCTTTTGCTCTTCCGTTGCCGAGTTCACGAGCCACATTAAAAGGAAAAAGGCCATCATCGCCGTGACAAAGTCGGCATAGGCCACCTTCCAAGCCCCCCCTCCATGGGGGGCATCGTATTTTTTAATGATTTTTCGAATGATGGGGGCCGGTTTATCTTTTGCCAATTCGTATCCTTTTCATGGGGGCTTTTATGTTTTTAGTTTTGAAACGGACTCTTCAATTTCATAAAAAGACGGTCTCATATCATTGGAGAGCGATTTTCGTGCAAATTCCACACAAATCACCGGAGAAAAACCATTTAGGTACGCAAGGATTCCAGATTTTATACAGTCAATGTACTTATGTTCCTGTTCAATAATATTTTTATAGGACTGGGCAACAGGACCAACAAAACCATAGGATAAAAAGACCCCTAAAAACGTTCCGACTAACGCCCCTCCAATCAGTACCCCAAGCACTTCAGGGGGTTCTGTAATCGACCCCATTGTTTTAATGATGCCCAACACAGCCGCCACAATCCCCAAAGCGGGAAGGGCGTCAGCCATATTTTTCATCGCCCCCACAACTTTAGCGCCTTCTTGGTGAATCACTTCGATTTCCTCATTCATTAAATCTTCGATTAAGTGGGGATTGTTGGCGCCAAGGATGATCAGCCTTAGGTAATCAAGAAGAAAAACCCTCGCTTGTGAGTTCTGTAAAAAGTTTTCGTAATCCTGAAAAATCGTACTTTCATCCGGATCCTCCACATGAGGTTCAAGGATAAAGGCGCCTTTTGACCGCGAAATTTTAAATATTGTGTACATTAAGCTCAACAACTCATTAAAATCTTCTTTTTGATATTTGCTTCCGTTAAAGACTTTTTTTAAGGCCGGGCCTGTCTTGATCAGAATGCTTTTCGGGTTCGCAATGATATAAGCACCAATGGCGGCTCCAACGATAATCACGACTTCATAGGGTTGCCAAAGGACGTGGAGGTTTCCCCCCATACCGGCATATCCTCCTAAAACGCAAACCAACACCCCAATGGTGCCCAAAAAAAGAAGCATTCCTCAACATACATATTCTTGCTTTGCCCTTATCAAATCAGAAAAACGTTAAGAATACCTTCATAGGGACAAACACCGAGGATAACTCTGTATGTACTGGGGATAAAACCGGGAGATTTGAGACTTTCCCGTGTTTCACGTCTTTGTCCCTACTTTATCCCCAGTGCATAACTTGGGGATTGTATGTGGAAACCTTGTGAATAGTTTTTTCTTGTCCCCCTCCTCCATGAGATTGCTTTTTTTCCCAAACGCCTTGTATTTACCAGGGTTATGTTACTTTTTTTTCCGTATCCCTTAAAAAAAATCGAATAAAATGTGGATATGTTTATACTTTATCCTCAAGATCTACTACCATCACAATACTTTTAATAAATACTTATTATATATGTTGTCTTTTGAAAAATTTTCTCCCTTTTGGGATTTTCAGGTGAAAAATCCGATTTGGTTTATGCGACAGTCCGGACGGTATTTACCGAAATACCAAGAATTACGGAAAAAATACCCTCATTTTATCGATTTTTGTTTAACGCCTGATGCCATGGTCCAGGCCACCCAGATCCCGTTTGACTATTTTGATTTAGATGCCGCGATTATTTTTTCGGATATTCTCATCGTCCCCTATGCGGCGGAACAAACCGTTGACTTTATTCCTGGAAAAGGACCTCAGTTATCTCAATTTCATTTAAAAAGTTATCAAAAAGACCCCGAAGACCTGTTTGTAAAATGTGAGCCTGTGTACCACGCCATCCGCAAGACACGCGACGTGATCCCTCCAACCATTCCTCTTTTTGGATTTGCCGGAGCCCCTTGGACGCTTATGTCCTATAGTCTCGGGCTTTCGAGACACGAAAAGGTCAAGGAAGACGATTTGGACACCTCCCTGATTTGGGCCTTACGGGACGCCCTTGTGGCCCTCATTTCCCACCACTTGATCAAGCAGATTGACGCGGGAGCCAACATGATTCAAATTTTTGATTCGTGGGCGGCCACGGTTCCCGATCGTTATTTTTACGATCTTGTGGTGACCCCCACGAAAAAGATTGTCCAAACGGTGCAAAAACACGCCCCACACATCCCAATCCTCTGCTTTCCCAAGGGGATTGGCGAAAAATACCTGCCCTATATCGAGGCCATTCCCACGGATGGGTTAAGCATTGACAACAGTGTGTCTATGCCCTGGGTCGTTCGCAATCTGAAAAACAAAGTTGTGCTTCAAACGGGCCCCACACCGGAATCTTTGATCTTAGGAGGAGGCCAGCTTTTGGAAGAGGCTGATAAAATATTACAGGCCTTGTCGAAAAGCCCTTTTATCTTTAACCTCACCCATGGTATAAAACCCCAAACCCCCATAGGTCACGTCAAAGCCTTAGTCGAATTTGTGAAACATGCCGGATAAAAAAACAGCCGTGGTCCTTTTTAACTTAGGGGGACCGAATACCTTAGACGCCGTAAGACCGTTTTTATTTAACTTGTTTTACGACCCTCAAATTTTGACGTTGCCGAACCCGTTTCGGTATTGTTTGGCGAAGTTGATTTCTTTTTTTCGGACCAAAGAGGCCACAGAGATTTATCAGGCCATTGGTGGAAAATCGCCTTTGTTGGAGGAAACCCAAGCCCAAGCGAAGGCCCTGGAAGATCAGTTAGGCGATCATTATAAAGTTTTTGTGGCGATGCGTCACTGGCATCCTTTTTTTGGGGAAATCCGTGAACAAATTCGTACGTTTAAACCGGATCAAATTGTTTTCTTACCCCTATATCCCCAGTTATCCTCCACAACAAGCTATTCTTTTTTCAAGCATATCCAAGATTCGTTTGACGTCCCGGTGAAATGGGTAGGGTGTTACCCCGAACTTCCTGGATTTGTAGATTTTTTTGCCCAGGAAATTGAAAAGGCGGTTCAAACGCACAATTTGAAAGATTATCGAATTCTCTGTACGGCCCATAGTCTCCCTGTTAAAACCGTTGAAAAAGGGGATCCTTATCAAGTTCAGGTCGAAAAAACCTTTCAAAAAATCAAGGATGGGACAAAGATTGAGGATTCCTTTTTTCGGTTGTGCTATCAAAGCAAAGTGGGGCCCCTCAAGTGGCTCACACCGTCTACGGAGCAGGAAATACATAAGGCCTATGAGGATCGTAAGAATGTCATTGTTGTGCCCTTGTCTTTTGTTTCAGAGCATTCCGAAACTTTGTACGAACTTGATTTGCAGTATCGGAAGATCTATGACCAAAATCCGGCCTTAACCTATGTGCGGATTGCCACACCGGGGTCGACGTCAGCATTTATAAAAGACCTAAAGAAAACCGTTTTGGACCTAGCCCATGGGACGACTGTTCCCCCGCCTCGTCCCTGTTCTCCCTATTGCTTGTGTGTCTAAGGATCGACCGATGATGGATGATTATTACCTGTGGATAAAAGCTTGGCATGTCATCAGCGTCATTTGCTGGATGGTGCCCTTATTTTATTTGCCCCGGTTGTTTGTGTACCATAACGATACACCTTCTGGGTCTGACACCTCTGACCTCTTTTTGATTATGGAGCGACGCTTGATCAAAATCATTATGAATCCAGCGATGCTGTTAACTTATGGGTCCGGGGCCACGCTTATATTTATGCCCGGAGGGATGGGGATGACCGATGGGTGGTTGCATCTAAAAATAGCTTTAGTTTTCGGGCTTTCCGCTTATCATGGCCTGCTGATAAAATGGTCAAAGGAATTTAAACGCGGCGAAAGAAATCACCAAACGCGTTTTTTTCGCCTTGCTAATGAAATTCCAACTGTTATAATGAGCCTGATTATTATTTTAGTCATCATAAAGCCGTTTTAATTTAAAAAAATTCACAAACCTTTCTTTTGAAGTCACAAGGAATCATGGATATAAAAGCGTTAAAAAGGAAATCTCCTTCTGAGTTAGTGCAACATGCAAAGTCGTTGGGTGTTGAAAATGCAAGTAGTTTAAAAGTTCAAGATATGACCTTTGCTATTTTGAAAAAATCGGCGGAACAAAAGGTTCCTATTTCCGGCGATGGGGTGTTAGAGGTCTTGCAAGATGGGTTTGGATTTCTAAGGTCACCGGAAAGCAACTATTTCCCAGGTCCTGATGATATTTATGTATCCCCCAGCCAGATTCGAAGATTCGGTTTGCGCACTGGGGATACAGTGTCGGGGGAGGTCCGATCCCCCCGGGATAATGAACGTTATTTCGCGCTTTTGAAAGTGACCACGGTCAATGGTTCAAAACCGGATATGACCAAACACCGGATTCATTTTGATAATCTTACGCCTCTATATCCCGATGATCGTTTGTCCCTAGAGCCCAAAGACCCCACTCAATCGAAAGATTTTACCCGAAGATTAATTGATGTGGTGTCCCCATTAGGAAAAGGGCAAAGAGCCTTGATCATTGCGCCCCCACGCAGTGGAAAAACCGTGATGATGCAGAATATAGCCCATGCAATTACCGAAAATCATCCAGATGTGCATTTAATTGTTTTGCTGATTGATGAACGTCCCGAAGAAGTGACGGACATGCAAAGATCTGTGAAGGGCGAGGTTGTTAGCTCGACATTTGATGAGCCGGCAAACCGTCATGTCCAAGTTGCGGAAATGGTGATTGAAAAAGCAAAAAGATTAGTGGAATCGAAAAAAGATGTGGTCATTTTACTGGATAACATTACCCGTCTTGCCCGAGCCTATAATACCGTTATACCGTCTTCGGGCAAGGTCCTCACCGGAGGCGTCGATGCCAATGCCCTTCAAAGACCTAAAAGATTTTTCGGCGCAGCCCGTAATGTCGAAGAAGGCGGGTCGTTAACCATAATTGCAACCGCCCTTGTGGATACCGGATCCCGTATGGATGATGTGATTTTTGAGGAGTTCAAGGGAACCGGAAACTGTGAAATTATGTTGGATCGCAAGCTGTCCAACAGACGAATCTTTCCGGCAATTGATATTATACGTTCGGCAACACGGAAGGAAGAGCTTTTGGTGCCGACGGAATACCTATCGAAAATGTGGGTCCTGCGACGTATTGTGGAACCCATGGGGTCGTCCGATGGATTAGAGTTTGTGGTGGAAAAACTGAGGACAACCAAAGATAATGATGAGTTTTTTCAATCCATGAACAGCTAATGTTGGAAACCTTATCGCGACTGATCCAAGACACTGTTTCACGTGAAACATTTGAAAAGCTGGAAGTCTATCGTGCCGAGATTCTTCGCTGGAACCCCGTCATTAAGGGGGTTAGCCGCCACGACCTAGATGATCTTTGGCAACGGCACATCTTCAATTGTGCTGCGGGCTGGCCAGTTTTAAAAGACGAACCGAAAATTGTTGATTTAGGAACAGGCGCTGGCTTTCCGGGGCTTGTCTTGGCGATTCTGGGGCATCCAAATGTCGATCTGGTTGAGTCCAATAAGAAAAAGTGTCAATTCCTTCAGCTTATGATCAAAAAACTGAAAGCACCTGCGACCCTGGTGAATGAAAACTTTTGGTCTTTGGCCTATGACAGGAAAATAGCTGTCACGGCCCGAGCGGTCACAGATTTAAGAGATCTTTTGAAGATTGCAAATACAATTTGTAAAAGTGAATTTGTATGCTATTTTTATAAGGGCTTGCATATAGAAGATGAGATTTCTCAGGCCTCTCAAGACTGGCATTTCACAACCTCGATCATGAAAAACCCCAGCTGCCAAGGAAGCGTGATTTTAAAAATGAGTAAGATTCAGAAAAAATGATCACAATTGCCATTACCAATCAAAAAGGGGGCGTTGGAAAAACAACAACAGCCATTAACCTGTCCACAGCCCTAGCGGCCATTGGAAAAAAAGTCCTGTTAGTGGATATTGACCCCCAAGGGAATGCGACATCCGGTTTGAACTGTTCCCATTATGAATTTGGCATCTACGATGTTTTGGTTCCGGATATGGCCGTACAAGATGTTGTGAAAAAAACAGAAATACCCAATTTAGATATGGTTTGTTCATCGTTTGATCTTTCCGGAGCGGAACTGGAAATTGCTATGAAAGAAGAGCGAGAATACATCCTTAGGAAAAAATTAAAAGACGTGGACACAAAATATGACCTGGTCATCATCGATTGTCCGCCCTCGTTAAACTTGTTGACGTTGAATGCCATTGTGGCCGCCGACCGTATTTTGATTCCGATGCAATGTGAATATTTCTCATTAGAGGGATTAAGCCAGCTGCTGCATGTGATCAAATTAATCAAAGAAAACTTAAATTCCGGGCTTTCGATCTTAGGCGTGGCTTTTATGATGTTTGATAAAAAAAGTCTTTTGGCTCAATCGGTGGTCAACGATGTGAAAAGCAACCTGGGGACAAGCGTTTTTGAAACGATTATCCCCCGTAATATTAAACTTTCGGAATCTCCGTCTCATGGAAAACCGGCATTAATTTACGATATAAACTGTGTTGGCTCTCAAAGCTATATAAAGCTAGCGGGTGAAGTTATTAAAAGGTTAAGGAATGAAGAAACGAGCCGCGCTGGGTAAGGGATTAGCAAGTTTAATACCTGGATCTTATCAAGAGTCCGCTGGTGAGCAGGACCAAATTGTTAACATTGATGTGACTAATATAACGCCTTGTCCGTTTCAACCACGAAAACATTTTGATGAAGACGGACTGACTGAGCTTGCTCAATCCATTCGTTCCAGGGGGATCTTACAACCCATTTTGGTGCGTCCCGTGGGGAACAATCGTTTTGAAATCATTGCCGGGGAACGCCGCTGGAGGGCCTCCCAGATTGCGGAATTAAAGGTGATACCGGCCCTGGTAAAAAATTTAAACAACAATGATGTGTTCGAAATTGCGCTGATTGAAAACCTGCAGCGCAAAGATTTATCAGCTATTGAAGAAGCCGAAGGGTATAAAAAACTTTTAGACGATTTTCGTTATACCCAAGAAGACCTCAGCGAGATCATTGGGAAAAACCGAAGCACCATTGCCAATAAGCTGCGATTGTTGACGTTACCCGAGACCATAAAAACGCTTCTGAAGCAAAAAAAAATATCCGAAGGACATGCGCGAAGTTTGATTGGGAAAGACGATGCCGAAGCATTAGCGCAAAAAATTGTAAAAAATCGCCTGAATGTGCGCCAAGCTGAAAACATATCAAAGCCGAAACCGATGGCTCAGGGAGCAACGGAAATTCAAGAGATTGAAGAAAGCTTGCAGAATATTATCGGCCACCCCGTACGGGTACGGGTTCAAAATGGGCGGGGAAATCTAAAAATAGAGTTTGATTCCTTGGAAAAACTCGATACGATATTAAACACTTTATCAAAGGCTTTTTCGTAAAGGACAGGCAGATATGAAATGGACAGATATTTATGATATCGCAATGGACTTAGAGGACCATTACCCCGAGGTGGATGTTGTGAATATCCGATTTACGGATTTGTGGAAGTATGTTGTGGAGCTTCCCGAATTTACAGATGATAAAATGAAATCCAATGAAAAAATACTCGAAGCTATTCAAATGGCTTGGTTAAAGGAGAAAGACACATGCTCACCCCATTAATGCCAAAGGCAACGGCTGTTTGGTTGATTGAAAACACGGCCTTAACATTTCAGCAAATTGCTGATTTTTGTAATGTGCATATTATTGAAGTCGAAGCCATTGCCAATGGCGATATTGCAAGTGGAATGGCGCCTTTTGATCCTGTCGCGAACAATCAATTAACACTCGAGGAAATTGATCGGTGTTCCAAAGATCCCGACGCCCGCTTAGTATTTAAGCCCATGCGGGATGAGTTTAAAAAGATGCAGAAAAAAGGCGGGAAGTACACCCCCATTACCAAACGCGAAAATAAACCGGGGGCGATTGCATGGATTTTGAAACATCATCCCGAAATAAAGGACAGTCACATCTGTCGGCTGCTGGGGACAACCAAGTCAACCATTGAAAAAATTCGCAATCGGACGCATAAAGAATCGGGCCATATTCAAGCCCGGAATCCTGCCGATGTCGGACTTTGTAGTTATCAAGAATTAGCAACCTTAATTGAATCGTGTAAAATACCGGAAAAGAGCTCTGAGTAACGTTCAGGGCTTGCGAATACGGATCCCCAAAGCCTTAAGATCATCCAGATGTCCCAGAAGAAGGGCCCAGGACATTCTTGGTATCTATAAACCGTTTTTATAAAGATTTATCATGTCTTGGATAAGGTGCAAAGCTTCATTTCTGGGACGTTGAAAACAATTGCGGCCAATGATGGATCCGTGCCCATGACCCTGGATAATGTCTTTGACCTCTTGTAAAATAGCGTCATTTGATTTTTTGCCCCCCCCTGAAAAAACAACCAGGCGGCGGCCTTGAAAACAGCTTTTCACCACATGATCGATACGGTCAGTTGGGGACTCCTTATTCATAAGTCCCTTTGAAAGAAGTTTTTCGGACTCAGGACATTCCACATGGGATGTAGGGATCTTGACTTTAATAATATGGGCGCCTAAAAGGGCTGCCATATGGGCACCATAAGAAACAACGTCCACAGCCGTTTCCCCTGCTTTTGAGACATGTCCCCGGGGATACGACCAAACGATGGTCAGCAACCCATGTTCCTTGGCCTGGGCGACTTGATTTCGACACTGTTCCATCATCGCTAAAGACATTTCGCTGCCAGGGTAAATGGTAAAACCAATCCCGACACACCCTAAACGCAAGGCATCTTTGATATCCCCGGTGATCGCTTGATCATTTTTTTGGCTAAGGCTGTTATTGCTGTTGATTTTTAAAATCAAAGGGACCTTCCCCGCAAAAACACCGGCTCCACATTCCAATAAGCCTAAAGGGGCGGCAAACGCCGAGACCCCTGATGTGATCGCCAAATCAAAATGATAAAACGGATCATAGGCATCTGGATTGGGGCCAAAAGACCTTACGGGGCCATGTTCCATTCCTTGGTCCACGGGATAAATAATCATTTTCCCCGTATTTGCCAGGTGTCCATGATTCAAGATGCGGGCTAAATTTGTTCGTGTTCCGGGATTTTCTGATCCGTAGTGACAAAGTATTTGATCGATGGGTGATACCATGAAACATGATCCTAAAAAAGGTGTGATGCTTAAGCATAAAATTGTAAAAAATAAAATCAATAAGTATTTAAGAAAAATGATGGGAAGTGACCGAAAAAGGTCTTCTCCTCAAGGGGAACCCGCCTTCCGACCAACAGGTCGTGTGAAATGGAGGTCGATATTTTTACATCGACTATTCAAAGTAGTCCAATGTCACAGTCAGCATATCCTGATATGTTCCGACTTGCGCCAGGGGCTGTGATGGAACATGTCCATGAATGACGAAAGTATCCGTGCGGGTTTCGCCTTCTTGTCGACTTAAGATGTAGCTGTGGGAAAACTGGTACGTTCCTTCTTGCCCATCCCCTAAAATTTGTGAACACCCATCACAACTGTATATATTATAGGACAAATGATTTTGATCCATGGTCATATGCCTGGAAAGCTGATTTCCCGACTTTCCAGGACTAAAGCGAATGATGTAATTGACCGGCTCATTATTTCCTCTCTCAAGGGTGCAGGTGACACTGACCGTGGTTGTTGTGGTTGTGCTCATATTATGAATCGGGATAATTGTTCCAAAATTAAGGCTTTGCGTCGTAAGCGTGCAGGTGTATTTTAAGGCATGACCTGGCGTTAAGGAACAAAAAATCAAAAGCCCCCTGCCCAGAAACCAAAATAAGGATCGTTTTTGCCAAAAACTTCGCAGTTTCACGAGGGGGAGAAGAGACGTTTTTATTTGCATGTGATATTTCCTAAATCAAAAAAGGCACCATTGAAATTTTCATCTTTGATCTTCGCCTGAAAGCGACAACAGTTTTCCGTGGAGCAGGACTGGCCGTCGAGAGTTTTGGCCCCTTGGATATCCTGAATAAACAGCACGCCATCATAGCCGATGTAAAAAACCTGATCAAACCCCTTTAGGGTCACTTTATCCCCAAGGGGCATATAAGACTGGTCCTTCTTCAGCAATTGAAGCTGGAGAGATTGAATCCGGTTCAGATCAAAGTTTGCAAAGGCGCCGGATTTCCATTGGGGAACGACGTCAACGCGTGTGTTGGAAAAGTTCACATCAAGGGGAATCGCATTGGGATCCAATGAAATCTGTGCTGGGTGATACGCCGATACATTCGGAATAATCGCATGACCGTCCGCATTTGTTTTTGTGGTCAGTCTGTTGTTATGAGATACGGGAATATCGGATAATTCATTCGCCTTGACAAACACGAAACTGTGATGAATGTACTTTGTCGGAAAGACCCCCCCGTTCATGGCGACCAAGCTTCCGCGAAATCGTAGATTCTGAGAATCTTCATGATTATGATGAAAGTAAGAAAAGGAGGTGTCGACTTTATTTGTTGGTTTTTCGATATGAACATCAAAGTCATTTGTTTGATCTTGACGAAGATTAAGCCTGTATCTCCACGCATTTTGTGAATGATCCTGGGAGGCAATACTCATGCTTTTTGTCCACGATCCGGACCTGCGGGCGGCGGATGTCTGAATCGAGCAGTTTCTCAGGCGAACATTAAGGGAGAAGGAAATCGACGTTTCTTGCTTGCTAAGGTTCTTACTGGCATGCGCCCTAAACGAGGTGTTGGGTGTCAGGTTTTTTACATACTGCGCATACACGGTTCGAACTTTTTTATCTCGGGTGATTTCCCCCTTTTTATCAACAGTTTTGGGTACAAAGGATAGCCAGCTTAGGCTAAAGCTCCCAAGCCTTTTTGTCGTATAGCTCACACTCGCATCCCACGACATGTCATTTCCCGCAGGACTGTCGGGGCGAAATGTATGGTAAAAGTGTTTGCCATTTTTGGTCATCTTTGCGGTAAATAGAAAGTTTCCTTTTTGAAAAAAATAATTAAGATTCGCCGTTTGATGATCTTTTAATTTGTTAAGGTTAGATCCCACAGAGACCTCAAAAATTCCGAATTGTTTTAGGTTGATGATGTTGGTCATGCCTAAGGACGCGATTTGATTCAGGGATTCAAAATGGATCCCTGTTGTCCAGGAATCATTGACTCCGTACATGAAATCATAATTGGAAATAAATTTTTTATAAAGGCTATCTTCCGATGCATAGTTTTGCCTTTGGGTTCCAAACGACAACGAATAATCAGCGATTCCGGCCTTAAGCAACTTTGGAACCACATAATAGGGAACAATAAACGTACGGATCTCTCCTTTCATATCCTTGACCCGCACGGCTAATTCTCCATTTCCCGTGATCGGAAGGTCGTGTAAGGAATAGTCCCCTGATTTTACATCGGTTCGATATAAGCGAGACGAATTTTTAAACACCTCCACCGTGGAAGGAAGTCCTGCTTTACCTTGAAAACTGGGTAAGGGATGGGTCGAGGCATGGGGTTCAATGCCCCAGTGTTTTGCGTATTGTAATCCGGCAAAGCGAGTGGCTCCGGACCATTTTGCAGATCGGGTCGTGCTATCGCCTAAGCGCCAACGGGTCAAGCTTTGAATGTGATCATAGGTCCAGTATGTCTGCAACCGATAGGAAATAGTGTCCTTTTTTTTCGTTTTTTTAACCCTCATCTTGGGGTCATACGAAACAAAAGTGGAATGTGTCCACGTTCCATATTTCGTAAAGTAGTTCATTTCGGGAATGACGGTTGCGTGATAGCCTTGTTTTTGATGGCTCATACTTAACGAGTAGTTTAAAAAGGCTCCGTGGGCCGATTCCTGGGGGACTTCCGTGGGTTTTCTTTGTCTTAGGGCGCTCATAGACTGCAACTGGAGGGATTCCAAGGGAAAATGAATTTCAAGGTGTAAGTTTGGGAAATCAAGGGTAGATTTTGTCCCTTCCAAGTCTTTCAAATTCACATAGTCGGCATTATGAAAACGCACGTGACCCTGTTGAAGATAGTCCTGATGGATGCGGGTTTTTTTTAAGTCATCGACGGAAAGGTAGATATTCCCCTCTTCATCCGCATAGGTGACCCAAAGAAAATTGGTGGTTTCATGGTTAATGCTGATGGTTACAAGCAAGGGGTCAGAAAGATCCTTGTTTGCCGCCCCTATGGGAAGATATCCAACAAGAAATAAAAAGATGATGATGTGTATGATTGTTTTTATTTTTAGGTGCCCACAAAGGATCAGAGTTTTATAGTGCAGTATTATAAAGTTTTTTCTTTAGTATAGTCCCCGGTAAAGAATAAGCAAGGAAAGTTTAGCTAAGCCTTTCCGTCAGAAGAATGGGTTGGTAAAATGATCGAAGTATGATACCTTGACAAGGTTTTTCCCCCTAAAGTACAACTGAGCCGATGCTCCATTTCCGTGATTTTTTGGATACCTTAAAAAAAATACCTGTATCGATTTGGGCGATCAGTCTTGCGACCTTATTTATGAGTGGATCATCCCTGATTATCTTTAGTTTAATGCCCGATTATCTTACCAAAGTCTTAGGCATCAGCATTAAAGATCTTGGGATAATCGAAGGGCTTATTGAGGCTGTGTCTTGGTTAACCCGTATTGGGTCGGGGATTCTAAGCGACATGTTTGCACGGCGAAAACTGTTAATGGGGATTGCCTATGGCTTAATCTGTGTTTCCCGGCTTATTTTTCCGGTCTTTTCGACCCTACACTGGATTGGTTTTGGACGATTTATGGATCGTTTTGGCAACGGGTTGCAGGCGACCCCGCGAGAAGCGTTAATTTCTGATATTGCGTCGCAATCCGAACGAGGAACGTTTTTTGGCCTGCGGGAAACCATGGGAAAAACAGGATCCTTCTTAACAGCCTTGATTTTACTGGTGATGTTTTCTGTGTACGGTATCAATTATCAACGTGCGTTCCAAGTGGCTCTGCTTTTCTCATGTGTTGCTTTTTTATGCATCTTTTTCATTCACGATCCCGTGAAACATAAGAAGAGACCCCATAGACCCACGTTTTCGTTTCGTATCCTTTGGGAGCTGCCACGGGGGTACTGGGGAATCATTAGTGTATCGTTTGTCTATATGTGCAGCAATATAAGTGGGGCATTTCTTATCCTTCGAATGGGAGAAATCGGTTTAAAAACGAGTTCGGCATCCTTGGTGATGATTATACAAAATCTTGCGACTTTATTAGTCGCCTTGCCGATTGGATGGATGTCCGACCGCTTGAACCGTAAATTCTTCCTCCAGGTCGGCTGTGTGTGTGGGATGGTTTCCAATCTTTTGCTGATTTCAAACTGGGGAGTCATCGTTGGATTTTTGGGGGTTGCTTTCTGGGGAGCCCAGATGGGCATTATGCATTCGATGTTGGTGAGTAAAATTTCCGATACTGCCCCGGCGCAATTCCGGGGCACCTGCTTTGGTCTTTATTATTTTGTGAGTGCCCTGGGGTTGCTATCGGCCAACATTATCGCAGGGGACTTAGGGGATCTGTATGGTCTCGGTTCGGCTTTTCAATGGAGCTTAGGGGCTTTTGTGACAACATTTCTATGCCTAAGCGTACTGCCACGCAAGAAAAGGCCTATGCATCATTGATCTTAATAAAGTGCCTTACGGGATAGGTTTTTCCTTTGAAAATATACTGCCAAGCCATTTGTTTCTCGGTATTGAAAATAATTGGGGCGTGAAGATTCAAACTGACTTTTTTTTCTTGGGCATGAAAACAAAGAATTGTGCCTAACCTTAACGATTCTTCACGAATTGAAAAAAACTGACGAACCATTTCAAGGTCTTTTTGTTTGTACAAACTGTGAATCTTGTCGGGATCGGCAGGGAAGATAAGAAAGGATTTTGCGGGGGACTGTACATTGTGCAGAAGGTATAAGGGAAGGTCTTTATATTCCGGCAATGGAATATAAAAAAACTCTTTGAAAGTTTCAAAACCATACAACCCCTTAGGCATAAAGACATATTGGGTATGGGGAACCGAGAAGTGCCCGAACCTTGTTATAATTTCCGTATTTTCAATCGATCGGGTTGTGACGGCCATGTTTCCCTCCTTTGTGCGCTTATTTTAAGTAATCCAGAAACCCATCTTCCTGCATCAGCAGTTGAGACACATGGTAAGATGCCTTCATCGCGACCTCATTTTGGGAAAACTTTGAATAGGCCTCTAACCAGTCCGTTTGATTAATCTTGAGGGTCTCGTCTTTTGTATAGTCCATAACGGTCTTGTGGCTTTCCGTTGTGGATTCAACCATCCTCTGCTGAAGACCAAGCTTTTCAAGGGATGCGGGGATATCTTGACAGGCCGTGTCCATATGCGAAATGGCCTCACGAATTTTGGCATAATCCGATGGTGCCGGGTTTGCCATGTTCGTATTCCCGGCTAACTTTAGGGCATGCAATAATGAAGAAAATCCGAGTTCATGGGCGTTGACCCCATAAGACAGAGCCTGTCCTTCATGAATCAAACCCTTTAAATTGTCATCCGAGCCGTGGGCATAGCCATAATCCACTGCATCTCCTAAGTCGGGGGTTGGCCAAGCCGGATCTTTAATATCGACCGGCGGCACATTTCCGCTTTGGCCTGAAAAAAGGTAGAGACCATCGCTTCCTTGGATGTTCAATAAGCGTTCCACATTTTCTAATGTCTGGTGAACATACGTTGAAAAATGAGCTTCCCTTTGGGTTGAATTGGCTACGGATGTGAGCCGTGCTTTAAATTCCCCTGCGATTTTATTGAGGTCTTGGGTTGCTGTGACCTGACTGTCCAGTCTTTGGTCGATTGTCTTCAAGGTGGATGTAAACCTTTCAGAGGCGGCATTTAAGGACTTGAGGCTGAGAAACCGTTCCACATGTTCCCCCATTTCAGCAAAAGTCGAGGCTTTCTGGCCACTGGATAATTGTATGTTTTGTTGGTTCATTTCGCCTCGCCTCGCCTGTAACTGAAGCAAAGCTCGATTGACTTGATGACCTTCGGAAATACGAGCACTCATTATTCTTCTCCTTACACAATTGACATTAAATCGTCCATCATTTCTTTTACGACTTTAATCAGTTGAGAACTGGCTCTATGAGATTTTTGCCAGGTCATAATGTTTGCAAATTCATCTTGCATATTCACCCCGCTGATTGATTCCATGGCCTCTTCAAGTATAGAGTGAAGATTTTCCGCCTCTTTGAACTGGGTAGATGTTTCATTAGCCGACGTGGTCATTGCAGAAAATAATCCCGATATATAGTCATGAAAGGATTTATTTTGCGCCGGCAAAGACCCTGCTGCCGCAAACGATGTTTTCTCTTTAAGGGCATGAATCAAGTCCCTTAGTCCTTCATTATTTCCTTGACGAACGGCGTGTTGACCGGGGGAAACAACGGGGTCTGAAAAAAGCTTTGATGTCGTCAGGCGTTTTGGATTTCCTGCGACATTTTCCCTCACTTTGAGACGTCCTGCTCCTCCGTCCACGGATCCATCGGGGGATTCTCCGGTGGTCAAAAGGTTATTGAAACCAAAATAATGCGCACAGGTGAACCCGGTATGTGTTTCTTTTGCGTCTTCGCCCCCCACAGACACCAGGGCGATCCCGTGGTTTTCGTTGGTTGTGGATAGGGTCACAGGGGAATTTTCCGACACACTCGCTGTCAAGGCATCCATCGTATTAAAGTCCGAAACAAGATCTTCGATGGTGGTAAATGAAGCAAGATCAACATCGCGGTGTTCAATAAACGATCCGGTGGTTCGATCCACAACGGCAAGACGGAGGGTCCCAGAACCTGAAAATGTATCTGTTGAGGGGGTTTCAAAAGATCTTATTCCTGTGAGCTGTGTTGGGGGGATGGCAGCCGTGGCACGATTTTGATAGTCATTCACCGTATCTCGAAACTGAACGGAAAACTCATCTAAGGCTTCTTGAATATCCGTAGTCACAGTATCACGAACCTCGAAAAGGCCTTTTAAACGCCCTCCCATAAGATTGGTGGTTAGATCGTGGGTGTTTATGTGAATGCCCTTGAGATCTTCAGGATAAGACTCCTGGGCGGATATATGGGAAGATTTTTGGAAGGAAAGAGGCTCCCCATCCCGTAAGGGCTGTCCCCCCACGAAAAGCCGAACAGATCCAGAGGGATTTTTTTCAAGGGTAAAGTGAATGTTTTGAGATAGATCCCTTAAAGCAAGGTCCCTTTGATCCAATAAATTTGTATGCTCTTTTGAGTCGACGTCTGCACGGTCGAGCCCTTTATTAATGTCGGCGAGATGTTTTCGTTTGTTGTTGACCTCGTCAACGGCTGTGGAAATCTGGTCTTCGGCATTTTCCCGAAATGTTTGTAGGTCGGATTCAAACCGGTTTAGGTACGAGCAGATTTGTTGAGCGGAATGGATGACGGCCAATCGGGCCCCATCTTTGGCATCTAAAGGGTTATTGCTAAGATGGTGTAATTGAGACGAAAAATCCGTAATCATGTCACTTAATATTTCATCACGGCCAGGAGCCCCTAACACTCCCTGAATATCACCTTGAAATTGGCTTAATGTTCTGAATTTTTCCAATAAGGATACCTGCTTGTTAAGAGCATTGGCCTTGGATTCATCCACAACCCGTGTTAAGGACCCCGGATCGAGCCCCACAGAATGGCCACCCAAAACTTGAGATTGATGAGTCAGCTCTTTACGGATATATCCTTTGGTATCCACATTGCTGATATTATTACTGCTATTTCCCAGTTGTTTTTGGGCGGCGCTAATAATGGTCCGGGTGGTATTCAGTGTGGCTTGTAAGGTCATGAGAGGCTCTTATATTTTTGTGTTCAGGGCACGAGGTAATGACATCCGGGTTTCGGGACTCCCGTCATGACCATAAGGGTCTGGTGAATGGAGTTCGGACGACTTCAATGCCTCTGTTATGGACAAATAGACAGAGTTTAACGACCGAAGTATTTTTTCGTTTTCGATCGCTAGGGTCTGAAGGGTTTTTAACCCAGGAGGAGTCTTTCCCCCTGGGGGGGGCGGTGAATGTGAAGAGGTACGCGCACAATATTCATAATCATAATACAGGGATTGTTTTTCTGGTAAAAGAGCCGCAGCATCTTCGAACTTTCCTTGATAAATGAACCGATTTTCTTGGCGTAAAACCTCACACAATTTGTATATAACGTCATTGATATCGGGTGTTTTGGTCATTTCTTACCTCATTTGCTGTTTTGTTTATAGGCCTTTGTAATGCTATCGGCTATTTTTGCGCTTAGGGAATGTTCGGCAAGTTTGTCGCCCACATTTTCACATAATAAATCCCAAAAGACTTGATCTGAAAACTCAGATTGATCGGCATCTCCGGCCATACTTGATGTTTTCATGTTTTTGATAAGCTGACCGAAAAGCACACCAAGAAACTTTTTGCTTGATTCTCCATCCGCGTCGACGGGAGCTTGGGTCTCGGTAGTGTTTCGTGACAGCATGGTGGTGTTTGTGGTTATCGGCAGCATTATATGACCTCAATTTCAGCTTGAAGCGCACCGGAAGCTTTAATGGTGCGTAAGATTGTAATCATATCTTGGGGCGACACGCCCAACGAATTCATGGCATTGACGACTTCTTGAAGACTGACTCCGGCCGGTAATAAGGTCACGTTTTTGTCTTGGTCATCGCCAAGAACACTGATTTCCGTTCGGTCAACGACGGTGGTTTCGCCCTCTTCAGAAAAAGGATTGGGTTGGGACACCTGGGGGGATTCTTGAACGCGAATCGTCAAGTTTCCATGGGAAATGGCGACAGTGGAAATACGGACATTTTCCCCCATAACGATCACCCCATTTTGTTCATCAATAATAATTTTGGCGCGCTGATCAGGGGCAATTTTAAGCTGTTCAATCTGGGATAAAAATCGACTAATATCCGTTTTGTAAGGGGGGGGGATGCTTAACTTTACAGTTGAGGAATCCAAAGAATTTGCATACTTGCCTTTGGTAAAGGTGTTAATCGCCTCCGCGATTCTCATGGACGTGGTAAAGTCCGGATTCCGCAGGGATATGCGTAACGAATCTTGGGTGGCCATATCAAACCCAATTTCTTTTTCAATAATCGCCCCGTTAGCAATTCGACCACTTGTGGGAACACCTTTGGTAAGTTTTCCCGCTTTTCCTTTGGCATGGAAGCCACCATTAGCGACGGCGCCTTGAGACACAGCATAGACTTCGCCATCTGCGCCTAAAAGGGGGGTTACAAGTAAGGTGCCGCCGCGTAAATCTTTGGCATCGCCAATGGACGATACCGTCACATCAATGCGGCTTCCTTGGCGAGCAAAGGGGGGAAGATCCGCTGTCACCATCACCGCAGCAACATTATGAGACCCTAAATTCTTTCCCCGGACATTCACGCCCAGGCGTTCTAACATGCTGACAATGCTTTCTTGGGTAAAGGGGGACGATTGAAGGCGATCCCCGGTTTTATTCAACCCTACCACCAGACCATAGCCCACAAGCTGGTTATCACGCACGCCTTCAAAGGTCACGATATCCTTGATCCGCACCTGCATGTTCTGGGCGTGCACTGGGATGAAAACGAAACTGAAGCTGAAAAGAAAGTTTAAGATATACCGCATTCTTTTTTTCTTTTTATCCTGCTGCTTGTCTTTACAGCGAAAGGTATGCCAAACACTGAAAAGAATCCGAAGAACTGCATAAGATTTTGTAAAAAAAGATAAATTTTTATATTATGGGCTAAAGTATGCGATCAGAGACTGTGGGGTTCAAGGAATGTTTTCGGCATCTCTGTTGTTTATCGATGATTCTATGTATAATGGAAGAAAACAGAGGCAATATTTGCCGACTTCAGGGAGGATCTATTGAAAGTTCAAAATACACGCCCTGTGCTTAAGGGGGATGTCCGTCGTCTTTCGAATAAGAAACAAAGTCCTTTTACTCCGCATGAGTCCAGCCATGTTGCCTCTATCGGGCCGAGTTCGGCGCCCCTGGAAGTCCTAAGCCTGCAGGAGGTCAACGCGCCTTCGCCCCATCAGGAACATGTGCAACGGGGTAAAAATTTACTTGATTGCCTAGAGAAAATGCGAATTCACCTTTTGCATGGCCATCCCCGCCAAGACACCATCGAAAAATTACGTGAGACCCTGAAGCAAAGCCGAGAGCGTTGCCCAGACCCGAAAGTTGAAGAGGTCTTGTCCTTGATTGAGCAAAGATCGGAAATCGAAATTGCAAAAGCCTCGAAAAAAACAATTTGATTTTGACAGATAGCGGGGGCCAAGCCCCCAGAGGCTTGGATTTAATGGGTTTTTGGGATCCGATGGTAACGCCATAAAGATGCGGGAGGCAGGTTTTTAAACGTCACGCCCACGCGGGATTTGACAAGGCCCATTCGGTCCGCAGAAATCGAAGACGCAGGACGGTAAGTGTACTGTAATAACGCCCCTTTTTGATTCATGACATCAAAGCACCCGTCGATAATTTTTTTCTGAATAGGGTTGGGAATTGTTGTCATAGGCAGTCCAGAAATCACTGAAGATACATTTCCGACAACCTCTTTGGGAAGAAAATGAGCCATGTCCGCCGCGTTGCCATGAAAAACTTTTAACTGAGGAAATGTGGCTTTAAGGTGGTTGCAAAGTTCTGGATCCAGTTCAATCAAGATTAAACGGTCCGCCGGGATGCCTGTATTCAAAAGCTGACGGGTTAAACAACCTGTTCCGGCACCGAGTTCAATGACAAAACCGTCATCGATGGTAACGTTTTTTGAAACCAGTTTCCCCAAAGACTTAGAGCTGGGAAGGATGGATCCCATGCGCAGAGGGTGTCGTAACCATCTTTTAAAAAACATCAAAGCTTCTTTACGGTTTTGAATTTTGTCTTCAATAATATCTGGGATTGCGGACATGGTAACATTTCCTTATTATCAAAATGAGATTATTTTACGTTCAATTCGGCACAAGGTCAATGATTTTCGTTGAAACACGATTCTGTTTACAGACGGGAAGATAATTTGGATTTTTCGCAAGGGACACAGACTTCAAATAGAGACCGGCAGTATTAAATTTGTATTGAAAGAAGGTTCCGAATGGCTCCCCGGGACGGACTCGAACCGCCGACCCAGTGGTTAACAGCCACTTGCTCTACCAACTGAGCTACCGGGGAATAGTTTTTTATAACAAAAAAAAGCCTTAAGCACTAGCCCTTTCTTGAAAAAATTTAACCGTCTGAACGGATTTTTTCAAGGGTCTGGGTTGTGCTGCGGTTTTCCAAAAGAGGGGCTAGGTGAACGCGGCCCCCGTAACTGTGAATAAAATCCGCCCCTACCACATCCTTCAATTCATAATCGGCCCCTTTAATTAGCACGTCGGGGCGGATCTGATATAAGGTTTGTANAGGCGTATCTTCATGAAAAACAAGGACTAGGTCCACATCTTCAAGGCTTTTGACTAAGGTAACGCGATCCATTTCATGGAGAATTGGACGACTCGGTCCTTTGAGTCTTTTGACCGATGCATCCGAGTTAATCGCAACGATAAGACGATCACATTGGCTTTTCGCTTCTTTTAAAAGGTGGACATGCCCCGGGTGCAAAAGATCAAAACATCCATTTGTGAGCCCCACCGTCAAACCCTTGCGATGCCAGCCTGAAACGCGTGTCACGGCCTCGGCCAAGGACGGGCAGATTTTATGATCGTCACCTCGTGATTCCGACGTCAAACAAGACTGTATTTCCGATAGACTGGGGGTCGCCGTTCCGACTTTTTGCACAACAACCCCTGCGGCGGCATTGGCAAACTCAATGGCTGGTTCTAAGGTGCCTCCTGCGGCGAGATACAACCCTAAGGCGGCAATGACCGTATCCCCAGCCCCTGTGACATCATAAATGTCTTGAGCCTTGGTCGGAAAGTGAAGGGCCTTTGTGCCTTGAAAAAGAGTCATCCCTTTGGCGCCTTGGGTGACGAGCAAGCCTTTTAAGTTCAAAGATTGTAACAAAGAAAAGGCCGCATGATGGAGCTCCTGTGTTGTGGAAAGCTTTGTCCCAATGGCGTCTTCCAATTCAAGAATATTCGGGGTTAATAAAGTCGCTCCCTTGTATTTATCGTACACCTTGCCTTTTGGGTCCACAAGAACCGGGCAATTTTTCCGGTGGGCAAGCCGAATAAGATCTTGTGTGAAATCAGGTGTTACAATGCCCTTGCCATAATCAGAGAGGATAATGACGTTGCCATCGACCAACTCATGAGATATTTTTTGCAGAAGGTGAAGACACTCGGACGATGAAATCATTTTCTGGGATTCATAGTCGATCCGTAATAACTGCTGACTTTTTGTCGTAAATCGACGCTTTAAAGTTGTTTTTCGTGTGTCCTGACGTACCAAAAATGATTGATTAAAAGACAGTTTTCCTAGCAGATTTTCTAAATCGTCGGCTTCTCGATCGTTGCCAATAAAGGAAAAAAGCTTGGTATGTCCTTTGAGGGCGTCGATGGTGTTGACAACATTCCCAGCCCCGCCTAAAACGCTTCGGGCGTGGGAAAACTTAAAAACAGGAACAGGCGCTTCAGGAGAAATGCGTTCGACGTCTCCTTCGACGAATTCATCGATCATAATATCACCAATGCAGAAAACTTGAGCTTGGGATAAATGATTGAGAATATGTGAATCCATTAATCTACGAACCCGAGTTTGTGTTCTAGGGCTTCGCACAACATGTGGCCCAGCATAATATGCATTTCTTGAATGCAGGCTGTTGTATCACTGGGAATAATCAGTAATAAATCCGCAAGACCAACAAGTTGACCTCCATCTTTTCCACTGAAGGCGCAGGTGGTGATCCCCATGTCTTTCGCCTTTTCAAGGGCCACAATGATGTTACGACTTTGGCCTGATGTGGACAGGGCTAGCACCACATCTTCGGGCTGACCAAGGGCTTCAATCTGGCGTGAAAAAATCGAATCAAACCCAAGATCATTCCCTATGGCTGTTAAAGCGGAAGTGTCTGTTGTTAGGGCAAGAGCCGGAATCGCCGGACGATTTTTTCTAAAGCGAACCGTTAATTCCGTGGCAAGGTGTTGGGAATCCGCAGCGCTACCGCCATTGCCAAAAAATAGAATCTTTCCTCCGGACTTTAAAGCATGGAAACAGGTTTCGACCAAATGTATAAAACTGTCTTGCAGGTGATCCCGTGTTTTTTCGGCAACATCTAAGTGCTCTGAAAAAGATTGATGAAAGACATCCTTTGCATCCAAAGGAATCCTGTCGGAGCCCCCTGTGTCCAGAAAATTCCCTAAGGGGCTTATTTTTTGACTTAATAAATACATATTTTTCGATCTCGTATTATTTCATCACAGGTAAAACAAAGGAGTCCTGGCCTTTATTTTTAAGTTTTTGGCGCATAGACATCGCCTTAGCATGGGATGTGAAGGTTCCAACTTGTACACGGTAGTAAATACCTTTCCCAGCCCCTAAATCAACTTTTTCGATATGGATGGGTTGGTTATTTAAGATTTTGGGAAATTTTCGTTTTAAGTGCGTCCACTGTTGCTGGGCTTTTTCTCGACTCTTTAAGGATGCGATCTGGATCCGAAACTGCTTTTTCCCTTTTTGGGTTTGAGCTGTCTTGGGTGTTTTCTCAGTTTGGGTTGGGAGTTTTTTAACGGTTTTTTGGCTGCGCATCGCTTCGGAGACATCATCTTGCTTTGACGGAGTCGACGTTTTAGAAGAATCGGCGTGTTCCATTTCATTAATAAGGGAATTGACCTCATCGAAATCTTTTTTCTTCTTGCCCTTCTGCGCCTCCGGTGATGTCTCTTCTTTGGAATCTTCTGCGAAAAAATCCTTTTGTTGGTGGGGGTCTAAAGGCTTTTCGGGCTGTGAAAGAAGTTTTTCAACTTTTTTCTTTTTGGGATCTAGCCGATTGTAAATCTCTTTTTCTTGGTGGGGTACATTGGTTTCGCCAGCGCCCTCGGGTTTGACTTTTTGGGGCGGGGAGTCCGGTTCAACAACAGGGATATTCCCCGCCTCATCTGTCTTTTTAGAGGGGGTGAAGATGTAAAGAAGAGCTATGCAAAGCAGGGCGACTCCCGTGACAAGGCCAATTAAGCAGGGCTTTGTCTTTAGGTTTGTAAACTGACAAACCTTCTCAAGGACAGTTTTATCTTCGTCTTTTAAAGTCGGAGGGGCATCTTTACTTTGTTTTTCAGCACGCAACTCTTTAAAGGGATCCCATTTTTGATCTGACATAATTTTCTCCAGAATTTTTCAATCAGTATATCTTATTTTTTTCGATTTGTTGAGAGAGTTCATTAAATGTTTGCAAGAAGGGATTATTCGTTCTTATACTAAGGCTGATGTTATCAATGAAAAAGAGCCATGAAAAGCGTATTTATCTCGGAAAGCGCAAAAAAGCGTTTGCACGAAATCGCCGGAACCCAAAAAAATTTTGTTTTTCGTGTGCATGTGGACAGTGGTGGTTGCGCCGGCTTCCAGTATAAGTTTTTTGTAGATAAGGAAAAAAAATCTGACGATGTCTTGTTTGACTATTCTTTTGGAACTCTGGTCATTGACCCTGTTTCCTTAGAAATCATTAACGGATCCACGGTGGATTATGTTGAAAATATGATGGGGGCCTGCTTTACCCTTTCGAACCCGAAGGCGTCCTCTTCTTGTGGATGTGGAAGCTCATTTTCAATATAGTGATCCCATGATTATAGCCACGTGGAACGTCAATTCCATCCGAAGCCGAATCGAAAATTTTCTTGAATGGCTAAAGATGCGAAAACCTGATGTCGTTTTATTACAGGAAATAAAATGCCAAGAGGATCAGTTTCCCTATGACGTCATCGAAGACCAAGGGTATAATATCGCCTTAACGGGCCAGAAGTCTTATAACGGTGTCGCGATTTTATCCCGGTATCCCCTTGAAGATATCCAAAGGGGCATCCCTGAATTTGATGATAACCATGCCCGTTATATCGAGGCCGTGACCCGTGGGGTTCGCGTGGCTTCAATTTATGTTCCAAATGGAAAATCGGTTAAAGATCCGGCCTATACGTATAAAATGCATTTTTATCAGGCATTAAAAGTCCACGTTGAAAATCTGATTGGCAATGATGAAAAAATTATTCTTGGCGGCGATTACAATGTAGCCCTGGACGATGCCGATGTTTATGATGTAGAGAAGTTCCAAAATCGCTTATTGTTCACACTTGAAGAACGCCTACATTTAAGACAGCTTTGCACCGTGGGGATGTATGACAGCCATACCGTTTACGAGAAAAAATTTGGCGAAATTCTACCCCGCTATACCTGGTGGGACTACCGTACCCGCGGATGGGAAGATAACCGCGGTCTAAGAATTGACTACCTGTTCCTTTCCCCCCAAGCGGCTGATTCTTTAAAAAATTACGGTATTGACCAAAAGATCCGAAGCCAAACCCGTCCTTCGGACCATGTTCCTGTCTGGGTGGACATCGTTTAAGGAGCTTACGGTCTCAAGAGGAACAAGGGAGGAGTTTTTTCGCCCTTCCTTTTTATGAGATTGTTGCAAATGGAGCCATAAATGTAGGAAAATCGATAAGAAAAGATCGTCTAAAATGAAGGTTCTAGGATTGAGGCCGTCCTTTAACGTCCCTTTAAAAGATGCAGAAAAAGGTTAATCTAAAATGATGATTCGGACCTTAAACTTGATGCTGGCTTCCAAACTCTTTGTTTTTTTGATTGTATCAACACCACCTTCTTCTTCATGTTTAATGAAAACGAGTCAAGACGTGTATACAACCCCTTGACTCTGCTGACTGAAAAAGTAATTTTTAAATTATATCAGTCGTGTGAAAGGTGTCTTCGTTGATGTGAACAACCGGAAGGTCAAAATGTTCGGCTAGATTCATCAAAAGCTTGTTTTCTTTTCTCCCGAGAAAGTCCTCTAATTTGTCTGAAGATGTTCTAAAAAATATACCCGTAATAGATATGCTGCTTTGGTCTTCTGTTGTCGGAAGATAAGCAATCTCGTTGTACGATGATATGTAACGGGATTCTTCTTTGCCCGTGGCTTTCATAGGTGATATTTGGTCTAAGGGATAAATCCTGAAGCGTGAAAGCCCCAAGATCATTTGCAATTTACCAACCTGATTCCGTTGATAGAAAGTATAATCTGTAGGTGTTTTAGCGTCAAAGCTAGAAGTATAAATAAGATTTTCAGGGGGACAATCAACAATGAATCCGGATTTTCCAAAAGTGGAGGGATTGCTACTAGAGGCAATAGAGCCCGAAACTACAGTCTTTTGCAGGAAATAATAAGCATAATAGGGAATAAACTCGATTCCTTCGGGGATCTTAGGATTGCGATTAAGGTATTCTTTAACGAATACATCTAAATGTTCAGATGTATTTAGAGTGATTTCCGGCATATGTTGAATTTCTAGCCCGTGAACATTTAACTTCCATGAAGATAATTTCTGTCCTTTTTTTAGGTTTCTCAGTTGTGTGAACTTAGATGTATCCCAAGTCTTAATATGAGTCACCTCCGCTTCAAGGCGCTGATCTATAGGAAGATTTTTTAGGCGTATAGGAAAGTCCTTCTTGTCAAACTTAAAAGACCCAAGTAAAGACTTCTCGATTTCCATATACTCAGTCACACCCAATCTTTTTGCTGCCTTATCTTTTCCGACACGAGTAAAATTAGGAAGGGGTGTAAAGGTTCCTTCAGGAACCATCTCAGGTTCATTGAGTGGTAAAAACCTTCCTGAAAACTTGGTATCTTTTGTGATTTTTCCTTCACCAGATCTTAAGACTTGAAGACTAAACGGCTCATCAGTTGCGAAAACTGCTGTGTGTATCACTAAACTTGCTGCAGTCATTAATTTAAATATTTTCATTTTGGATAACCTTATGTTTTAAATAGAACCAGTTCAATGAATGCATGACCTATTTATGCTTGTCAAGTTTTTTGAGTATGGGAAAGAAAAAAGGAGTGTATTTTCAATAGATGATCTAAATTGAATGAATGTATTTCACTATAATGCGAATAGTTTATTGGTAAAGTGTCAGCCTCTTTGACCTATATCCTAGCTATTCCAGGTCCTTCTACCAGGACCATATTCTTCTTGAAGTTTTCGAAAGTTACTTCTAACGTGAAAAGGCAAATTTGAAAACGAGCTGACAGTGATTCAAAAAATTTCGGTTCAAGGGGCCCGAGAGCATAATCTTAAAAATGTAAATATCGATATTCCCAAAGATAAATTGGTGGTGATTACAGGATTGAGTGGATCTGGAAAATCGTCTTTGGCCTTTGATACCATCTATGCGGAAGGGCAACGCCGGTATGTCGAAAGCTTGTCCGCCTATGCTCGGCAATTTTTGGAGCTTATGCAAAAGCCAGATGTGGATCATATTGAAGGTCTGTCTCCTGCCATTTCCATTGAACAAAAAACAACGTCAAAAAACCCACGTTCGACCGTGGGAACCGTGACGGAAATTTATGATTATCTGCGGCTGCTTTTTGCTCGCATAGGTGTGCCCTATTCCCCGGCCACGGGAGAACCGATTTCCAGTCAGACCATTACCCAAATGGTTGACCGTATTTTAGATGTGCCAGAAGGAACAAAGATTTTATTATTAGCCCCAATTGTCCGGGGTCGAAAAGGAGAATATCGTAAAGAGTTGCAAGATGTGTCCAAACAGGGCTATCAGCGTGTGCGGATTGATGGAGAGATTTATCAATGCGATCAACTGCCAAAGTTAAACAAAAAACATACCCATACCATCGAGGTTGTGGTCGACCGGGTGGTTGTGAAACCCGGATTGGAAACCCGGCTGGCCGATAGCCTTGCAAATCTATTAGCGCTAAGCGATGGGCTGGCCTTTGTGGAGGATGTAGAAACGGGAAAACGTTTAACTTTTTCTGAAAAGTTTGCATGTCCTGTCTCGGGGTTTACGATTGACGCCATAGAACCTCGATTGTTTTCCTTTAACAGTCCGTTTGGAGCTTGCCCTGGATGTGAAGGGTTGGGGGTCGAGATTGTGTTTGACCCCCAAAAAATCATTCCGGATCCGACCCTTTCCATTGCAGAGGGTGCCATAGAACCTTGGTCTAAAACCTTTGCATTTTATTACAATCAAACTCTTGAGGCGGTCGTTAAGCAAATGGGTGGAGAGGCGACAAGCCCTTTTCAAGATCTTCCCTTGGCCACCCAGAACGTCATTCTCTATGGGTCCGGTCGACATATTATGGACCTAGATATTACTACGGAAACGGGACGGACGGTTCGGAATCGCAAACCCTTTGAAGGTGTGATCCCCACCTTGGAAAGACGTTGGCGCGACTCGCAAAATGACAAACAAAAAGAAACCCTTAGTCACTATCAAAGCCAGTATTCCTGCCAAAAGTGTAAGGGATATCGCCTAAAACCAGAGGCATTATCCGTAAAAATTCAGTCCAAACATATTGGGGAGATTGGCGATTTATCCATCCATGGGGCTTTAGACTGGGTTAAGAGTTTGCGGAAAACCTTAGGATCCTTTCATCAAGAAATTGGAGAGCGCGTCTTACGTGAGTTGGAAGAACGTATCCAATTTCTGAATAATGTCGGTTTGGATTACCTGACCTTAAATCGTGCCTCGGGGACGTTATCCGGCGGTGAAAGCCAACGTATCCGCCTTGCGTCTCAAATTGGATCGGGTTTAACCGGGGTTTTATATGTATTGGACGAACCCTCAATCGGGTTGCATCAACGGGATAATGAAAGGCTGTTGACGACCTTAAAACGTTTGCGAGACCTTGGAAATACGGTCATCGTTGTGGAACATGATGAAGATGCTATTCGGCAAGCGGATTATTTAATTGATATGGGCCCCGGGGCCGGCGTGCATGGGGGGAAGGTCATTGCCAGCGGAAAGCCGGAAGATGTCTTTCAAGTTCACGAAAGTTTGACGGGTCAATATCTGAATGGCACCCGAAAAATAGAGGTGCCGTCGGAAAGGCGCCCCCTGACCCCCGGTAAATCGATTGCGCTGACCGGGGCAAAGGCAAATAACCTGCAGAATCTGACGGTTCATTTTCCATTGGGAGTCTTCACATGTGTCACCGGGGTATCCGGCGGGGGAAAGTCGTCGCTTGTGATCGAAACACTTTACAAAGCCCTGGCTCAAAAATTAAATAAGGCCCAGGCTACTCCGGGGTCTTATGGTGACATTTTGGGTCTGGAACTTATTGATAAGGTGATTGATATTGACCAATCCCCCATAGGTCGCACCCCACGATCGAACCCTGCAACATATACAGGCGCCTTTACACCGATTCGTGAATGGTTTGCCCAGCTTCCCGAAGCCAAGGCACGAGGGTATTCCCCGGGACGTTTTTCTTTTAATGTCAAGGGGGGACGATGCGAAGCTTGCCAAGGGGATGGGGTTATCCGCATTGAGATGCATTTTTTACCGGATGTCTATGTAACCTGTGAAGGGTGCAAAGGCCGCCGTTATAACCGCGAAACTTTACAGGTATCGTTTAAGGGACAATCGATTGCAGATATCTTGGACATGACAATTGAAGACGCCGTTGTCTTCTTTCAGGCCATGCCTGCAATTTATTCACGGCTCAAAAGTTTGCAAGAGGTGGGTTTAGGATATTTGCGGTTGGGACAAAGGGCGACGACGTTATCCGGAGGCGAAGCCCAGCGGGTCAAACTCGCAAAAGAACTTGCACGTCGGGCCACAGGAAAAACACTCTATATTCTTGATGAACCGACAACGGGGTTGCATTTTGAAGATATTCGTAAACTTTTACAGGTTCTGCATCGTTTGGTGGATCAAGGCAATACCGTGATTGTGATTGAACATAATCTCGATGTGATCAAAACCGCGGATTGGGTTCTTGATTTGGGTCCCGAAGGCGGAACCGGAGGGGGACGGATTGTGGCTGAAGGCCCCCCAGACCAGATCATAACTGTCAAGAAAAGTTACACCGGCCAATTTTTGAAGGCGTATTTGTAAGGCTCTAACGAAGACGCGCAGGCCCCTTATAAAAAGATAGATAATACATGTTTAAACGAAACCTTGCGATTTACCCAGGAACCTTTGATCCGATCACATTTGGACATATCGACATCATAAAGCGCGCTGAACCCTTAGTCGATCATTTGATTCTAGGAATTGCGAAAGACGCAGGCAAGGATGTGTTGTTTACGTTGGATGAGAGATTACGGCTGATACAGGAGCTCCTGCCGTCTTTAGAGAGCAAGATGGTCATAAGTGTGGAAGTGTTTGAAGGTTTGCTTGTGGATTTTGCACGCACAAAACAGGCTCAGGTTATTTTACGAGGGTTGAGAGCCGTTTCCGATTTTGAATATGAATTCCAGATGACGGGTATGAATGCGCGCTTAGCTCCTGAGATCGAAACTGTTTTTTTAATGGCGTCTGAGAAACAGCAATTTATTTCCTCTCGATTCGTGAAAAAGGTCGCTTGTTTGGGGGGCGATGTCAAAGAGTTTATTCCCCAAAACGTTGAACAAGCTCTTAAACAAAAGCTTGCAACACGCCAGACCTGAGCTTCCCAAGCTTTTTTTGGTTTCCCTATTTATCGGTATCCTGACAAATTGGAATTTCATCCCTCATGAGGCTGTTTCAAACGAAGAGAAGAATTGGAATTCAATAAGGAAAAATCATTTTTTTGCAAGATAAAGAGCAAAAGATCGTACGAGTAAGCTATTTTTTGAGTAAATTATGCGGTTTTTCAGGACAAAATCCTGATTTTAGATACACGTCTCCAAGGTAAGCGTCATCGGCGGGACTTTTAGAACCAAAAGCCTTTTCAATTATGAATTACACAATCTTTCTGACAGAACTCGTCCTCTAGAAATTGAAGAAGACAACACAAACGTTTTAAGCCGTTTCCCTCATGAGGATTATTCTTCCATATTTTCCTATTTTATGGCTCAGTTTGCGACAGTCTCAAAATTGTCTCCATGCCTTTGTCACCTAGGCGTTTACGCCAAAGCGTTAAAGAACTGGGGTTGATGGGAGGCGTCCATTGAAGAGTGTCATACCCGCAAAAGAACTGCCAGTATGGGTTTTCGACCCAACGTTGTACGACCTTTTCATCAGATAAACCCTCCATATGCTGGAGCATCATGAGCCCCACCATCGATTTATTGTATGTTTTTTACCGTTATTTTCCCTCAAGGAAACTTTTATTGTCATCTCCCTAAGCTTTAGGTGTTTTTTCGACCCCGTGGTGCTTGATTTCTCTGGGATTTGTGTCGATGCCTTTGAAGATTTTGAAAATTTCCAGAGGAGGATCTTCCTAAAAACCTCTGGCAGGAAGCAATTTTCTTCTCAGCCTTCCTTTTATTATTCTCCGAGCATTTGAGCCTCAGAACTTCTTTGCAGTGTTCAATGGCTTTCTGACCCTCACGACGAGCTGCCTTAGCGTTTGCCAAACCCAATAGAGCCGAGGCTCTTAAATTACAATCCCTCTGTCCAATTACGTCCAAAGCTTCCCAATACCAATCCGTATTCCGAGACCGCCCCGAACCAATATATCGCGCATTTCCCAATCCGATTAAGGCTTGCGCCTCTAAGTTTCGATCGGAATCCCCAATTACGTCCAGGGCTTTCAAATACCAAGCCTCTTGAGTTTTATACTGTTGATCAGTATAGCGCGCATTTCCCAATCCGATTAAGGCTTGCGCCTCTAAGTTTCGATCACGACCCCCTATTAAGTCCAGAGCTTTCAAATACCAAGCCTCTCGTGTATGCCGTTGATCAGTATATCGAGCATTTCCCAATCCGATTAAGGCTTGCGCCTCTAAGTTTCGATCACGACCCCCAATTGAGTCCAGGGCTTTCAAATACCAAGCCTCTCGTGTATGCCGTTGATCAGTATATCGAGCATTTCCCAATCCGATTAAGGCTTGCGCCTCTAAGTTTCGATCACGACCCCCTATTAAGTCCAGAGCTTCCCAATACCAATCCGTATTCCGAGACCGCCCCGAACCAATATATTGCGCATTTCCAAGTCCGATTAAGGCTTGCGCTTTCAAGTTTGGATCTGAATCCCCAATTGAGTCCAGAGCTTCCCAATACCAATCCGTATTCCGAGACCGCCCCGAACCAATATATCGCGCATTTCCAAGTCCGATTAAGGCTTGCGCTTTCAAGTTTGGATCTGAATCCCC
>SL_7KL_010_BRINEDRAFT_10000045_pt1 | contig 48219 bp, 39 predicted proteins | sample SodLak_010_BRINE_FD_10663 | JGI IMG/M metagenome (IMG submission 10663)
CCGACTTGATCCGGATCCGGGCCCGGACAGGTTGCTACCACGGCTGGCAGACAATGCGCGCGTCCTGATGGGCGCGTACGACGTCGTGACCGTCGTCGCCACGCAGGGACAACGGATCGTGCCGGCCGAGTCCTGGTTGCTCGACAATTTCTACCTGATCGAACAGCAAATCACGCAAGCGCGACGACATTTGCCGCGCGGCTACAGTCGCCAGTTACCCCGCCTGGCCGATGGCCCGTCTGCCGGTTTCCCACGCATCTACGATCTGGCGCTGGAGCTGATTTCGCACATGGATGGCCGCATCGACGGCGACGACGCCACCCAGTTCATCGCCTCTTACCAGACTGTGGAACCCTTGAAGCTGGGCGAATTGTGGGCCTTTCCCATCATGCTGCAGTTGGCATTGCTGGAAAACCTGGCCCGCGTCGGGGTACGCATTGCCCAGCGGCGCAAGGAACTCGACGTGGCCACCCTCTGGGCGGACCGTATGCTCGCCGCAGCCGAGAGCGAGCCGAAACGACTGATCCAGATACTGGCCGATTTCGCCAATGCCGACGTGCCACTGACCGCGCCTTTTGTAGAGGAGTTTTACGGCCGGCTCCAGGCCCAGGGAGCCACCATGGCCTTCGTCCAGACCTGGGTCGAGCAAAAGCTGCTGGAACAGGGAGTCACCGCCAGCGACTTGTCGGAGGCAGCCGGCCACACGGCTGCGGCCAACCAGATCTCCATCGCCAACAGCATTGGCAGCCTTCGTTTTATCGGCGCCACGGACTGGACGCAGTACGTCGAGGCGCTGAGCGCCGTCGAACAGATCCTGCGCGAAGACCCGACGGCGATGTACGCCAACCAGGATTTCGCCACTCGCGACCGCTACCGGCATGTCATCGAGGACCTGGCACGACGCAGCACACACAGCGAAAGGGAGGTGGCTGGCGCAGCCATCAGGCTTGCACAGCGGACGGCCGCGCAACGGGGCCTGAGCGAACGCAGCGCGCACGTCGGCTACTATCTGATCGATCAGGGACGCAGTGAACTGGAGCATGCGGTCGGCTACCAGCCATCGCTGAACCCCCGCCTCAGCCGGACCAGCCCGCATCTGCGACTGGCCCTTTACGGCGGATCCATTCTGACGCTCACGCTGCTCGTTATGGCAGTCGTGCTTTCCGTTCTCGCGCGTGAGGCGGTCTGGTTCGATGCAGGTGACTGGCAACCCTGGTTGCTTGCGCTGCCGCTGGTCGTCGCTGCCTCGGCGCTGGCGGTCCCTCTGGTGAACCTGCTTATCAACCTGTCACTGCCACCGCGGGTCCTGCCACGCATGGATTTCTCGAATGGGATTCCAGAGGCCCACCGCACCATGGTTGTCGTGCCGACTCTCCTGACAAACCTGCAGGATGTCGAGAATCTGCTCGAAGACATGGAGATCCGTTATCTTGGTAATCGTGATCCCAATCTGTTCTTTGCCCTGCTGACGGATTTCCCCGACGCCCGCGAGCAGACCCTGCCGGACGACAGGATTTTGATCGACCGCGCGCGCGCCGCGGTCGAGACGCTCAACGCGACCTACCGCGACGATCGGCCGTGTATTTTCTATCTGTTTCATCGGCCCCGGCTCTGGAATCCGTTCGAGCGGGTCTGGATGGGCTACGAGCGCAAGCGCGGCAAACTGGACCAGTTCAATGCCCGGCTCAGGGGTGGGGCAAGAACGGCCTTTTCGGAAATCGTCGGCGATCCCTCCATTCTCGAATCCATCGCGTACGTCATCACCCTGGATACCGACACGCAGCTGCCGCGCGATGCGGCACGCTTGCTGGTCGGCAATCTGGCGCATCCGCTGAACCGACCGGTTTACGATGCCGACAAGGGCCGCATCGTCGAAGGCTACGCGATCCTGCAACCGCGGACCTCGATCAGCCTGACCAGTGCCAACCAGTCGCGCTTTACCAAACTGTTCACCGGCGAATCGGGAATCGACCCCTACACCCGTGAAGTGTCCGATGTGTATCAGGATCTGTTCGACGAGGGTTCTTTCGTCGGCAAGGGCATCTACGACGTCGACGCATTTCGTCAGGCCGTCGATGGCCGCTTTCCGGAAAACCTCATCCTTAGCCATGATCTGCTGGAAAGCGGCTATGCGCGCTCAGCGCTGGTAGCCGATGTCGATCTCATCGAAGAACATCCGGCCAGCGTCACCATCGAGGCCAGCCGCCGCCACCGCTGGATACGCGGCGACTGGCAGCTTGCCGGTTGGCTGCTGCCGCGCGTACCCGGCCCCTCCGACCCGAATGGGGCAAGAGCAACACGGCAGGCGAATCCGCTCTCGGCCCTGTCCCGCTGGAAACTGGGCGACAACCTGCGGCGTAGTCTGGTGCCGCCGGCGTTGCTGGTCCTGCTCGCCGGGGGCTGGATACTGGGGCCCGTGTGGCTGTGGACCTTGCTGGCGATCGCGGTGGTGAGCCTGCCCACCCTGCTGTCCAGTCTGATAGAACTCGTACGCAAGCCCGAGGAACGCGACTGGTCGGTGCATCTCAACCTGACCGGGCGCTCCGCCGGTCGCCCGATAGCGCTCGCCCTGCTTTGCCTGACGTTCCTGCCCTACGACACGCGGATCTGCCTGGACGCGATCCTGCGCTCCGGGGTTCGCATGCTGTTCACACGACGCGGCCTGCTACTGTGGCACCTGCCCGACTACGCGCGCCGAAACGCGCGCCGAACGCTCGCTGGATTTTTCCGCGAGATGTGGATAGCGCCAACGCTCGCCGTTTCGCTGGGATTGGTTCTGACCATGACCAGCCAGCCAGGGGCGTGGCTCTACGCCGCCCCGATCCTTCTGCTGTGGTTGCTGTCGCCGGTCCTGGGCTGGTGGATCAGTCAGCCACTGGTTGCCCCTACCCCGAACCTGACTGTCGATCAGCGGGCCTTCCTGCGGACCTCGGCGCGACGCACCTGGCGCTATTTCACTGACTTCGTCGGTCCGGATGACAACTGGCTGCCACCCGATAATTTCCAGGAATATCCGTCACCGGCCATCGCCTCACGCACTTCGCCCACCAATATCGGCATGTCGCTATTGGCCGATCTGGCAGCAGCCGATTTTGGCTATATAACGACCGGGGAATGCCTGCGGCGCGTCGACAATACCCTGACCTCGATGGAACGCCTCGAACGTTACCGCGGGCACCTTTACAACTGGTATGACACCCGCACCCTCGAACCACTGCAACCACGATATGTGTCGTCGGTAGACAGCGGCAACCTGGCCGGATGTCTGCTTACCCTGCAGGCGGGGCTGGCCGAAATGAGGCATCAGCCAGTGCTGTCTGCCAACGCCTGGCAGGGACTGCAGGACACCCTGCAGGTGCTGGCCGAGCAGCTGCCAACCTCCTCCGACGCCGAACTGGCAAAGGCAATCGGCCTGCTGCAGAAAGCCCTGCATGCCCGATTGCAGGACGACTCCCCGCGGACGCTGCCTGCGGCTGTCGAAGCACTGACCGAGCTTCAGTACCTGAGCGACGCGCTGCTTGAGTCGGTGCCGACGGGCAGCGACGGCGAACTGGTTTACTGGATCCAGGCATTCGACCAGCAATCCCGTGCGCTGCATGACGAACTCGGACAGCTGGTACCCGACTCCTGGCAGGGAGAAGTCATCCCGACGCGCATGCAACTGGCCGGCTCGGGTGCAGCCGCCACGGCTGCGCGGACGCAGCTCGACCTCATCGATGACCTGAGCCATCGTTGCCGGGAGATGGCGGCAATGGATTTTGAGTTTCTCTACGACACCGCGCGCGGTCTGCTGGCCGTCGGCTACGACGTCCGGGAGCGGCGCCGCGATCCGTCCTGCTACGACCTGCTGGCATCGGAAGCGCGCCTGGCCAGTTTTCTGCTCATCGCGCAGGGACAGGTGCCACAAAAGCACTGGTTCTCTCTCGGCCGCCTGCTGACCAGCCAGGGCGGCGAAATCAGCCTGCTGTCGTGGAGCGGCTCGATGTTCGAGTACCTGATGCCGCAGTTGATCATGCCGAGCTACGCCAACACCCTGCTGGACCAGGCCTGCAAAGCCGCGGTGTCGCGCCAGATAGAATGCGGCCGCCAGCGCGAGGTGCCGTGGGGAATATCCGAGTCCTGCTACAACGCCGCCGACCTTAACCAGGTCTACCAGTACCGCGCTTTTGGTGTGCCGGGACTCGGCTTCAAGCGCGGCCTTGGCGACGACCTGGTGATTGCCCCCTACGCCAGCGCCCTGGCCCTGATGGTGGTGCCGCGGGAAGCGTGCCGCAACCTGCAAACGCTGGTCGATCATGGCTTTCTTGGCGCCTATGGCTTCTACGAGGCAATCGATTACACGCCGTCGCGGGTGCCACGGGGCAAATCGAACGCCATCGTGCGGGCATTCATGGCACACCACCAGGGCATGAGCCTGCTGGCCTTTGCGCATGTTCTGCTCAACCAGCCAATGCAGCGTCGCTTCATGTCCGACCCGCTGGTGCGGGCAACGGAATTGCTTCTGCAGGAGCGGGTGCCGAAGAAGGGTGCCACGCTGCACCCGCACGCCGCTGAAGTGAGCGCCGCCGCCCGCCCACCCAGCGCCGACGTCGACAGCTTGATGCGCGTCTTCACCGACCCGGATACACCGATCCCCGAGGTTCATCTGCTGTCAAACGGTCGCTACCACGTCATGGCGACCAATGCCGGAGGCAGCGCCAGTCGCTGGCGCGAACTCGCCATCACCCGTTGGCGCGAGGACGCGACCACCGACGCCTGGGGCACGTTCGTTTACCTGCGCGACCGTGACAGTGGCCGCTACTGGTCGACCGCGCACCAGCCGACACTGCGCCGTGCCGACCATTACGAGGCCATCTTCGTGCAGGGGCGCGCCGAGTACCGACGGCGCGATCACGCGATCGAAGCACACACCGAGATCAGCGTGTCCGCCGAAGATGACGTTGAGATCCGCCGCGTCACGCTGACGAACCAGTCAGCGCAACGCCGGCACATCGAAGTGACGAGCTACGCAGAAGTGGTGCTGGCCCCGTTGAACGCCGACCTTGCGCACCGCACCTTCAGCAATCTTTTCGTGCAGAGCGAAATCCTGCCCGCGCGTCAGGCCATCCTCTGCACCCGTCGCCCTCGCACACCGGGCGAGCAGGCGCCCTGGATGTTCCACCTGCTGGCCGCCCCCGGCGCGGTGGCCGACGAACCGTCGTACGAGACCGACCGTGCCCGCTTCATCGGCCGCGGGCGCACGGTGACCAACCCGTTGGCACTCGACGACAGCCAGCGTCCGTACACCCTGTCAAACACGGCGGGCCCGGTGCTCGACCCCATCGTCTCGATCCGCCGCATGCTGACCCTGTCACCCGACGAATCGGCGACCGTGCAGATCATCTCCGGAGTAGCCGACACACGCGAGGCCGCACTGGCGCTACTGGACAAGTATTGCGACCGTCACTTCGTCGAGCGTGCGTTCGAGATGGCATGGTTCCAGAGTCAGGAGGTGCTACGCCATATCAATGCCAGCGAAGCCGATGCCCAGATCTTTGGCCGCCTGGCGAACTCCGTCATTTACGGAAATGCCCGGCGACGGGCCACACCGAGTGTCATTGCCCGCAACCGGCTGGGCCAGTCCGGCTTGTGGCGCTTCGCCATCTCGGGCGATCTACCGATCGTCCTGCTTACCCTGGGCGACGTTAACAGCATCGACCTGGTCAAGCATGTACTGCAGGCGCATGCCTACTGGCGCATGAAGGGTCTGCCTGCGGATCTGGTGATCGTGAACGAGGATTTTTCGGGTTACCGGGCAGAGTTGCATGACATGATCATGGGGTTGATCAATGCCGGGCCCGAAGCCCAGGTGATCGACCGGCCGGGCGGGGTCTTCGTGCGACGCGCCGAGGAACTCTCCGAGGACGAACGGGTCCTGCTGCAGACGGTCGCCCGCATAGTCTTCTGCGACACCTCCGAAACCCTGATCAGGCAGGTGGAGCGTCGCGTCTCGCCGGGACGGCCGTCGGACCTGCTGGAGCCCGTGAGGCAAACGGCGGACGAAACGATTTTTCCGCTGGAGCCCGGCGAGCGCATTTTCGAGAACGGCCTTGGCGGCTTCACGCCCGAGGGGCATGAATACATCGTTACGCTGGAGCCAGGTCAGACCACGCCAGCGCCGTGGGTCAACGTCATCGCCAGCCCGCACATCGGCACGGTGGTCAGCGAGAGCGGCGGCGCCTATACATGGGTGGAAAACGCACACGAATTCCGCCTCACGACCTGGCACAACGACCCGATTTCCGACAGCAGCGGCGAGGCATTTTACATCCGCGACGAGGAAACCGGCGCCTTCTGGTCACCTACGCCGCTGCCCGCCGGCGGCATCTCCGGCTACGTCTGCCGGCACGGTTTCGGCTACAGCGTTTTCGAACACCTAGAGTCCGGTATCGCCTCCGAATTTGTCACCTATGTCGCCATGGACGCGCCGGTGAAGTTCGCGGTGGTCAAGCTACGCAATCGGTCAAAGCAGGCACGCAGCCTGTCCTTGACGGGCTACTGGGAACTGGTGCTTGGCGAATGGCGACACGACAATCTGATGCATGTTGTGACCGAAACTGACGCGCAAAGCGGGGCTCTCTTTGCCCGCAATGCCTACGGCCATGAATGCTGCGATCGGGTCGTTTTTGCGCATTCCAGCGAGCGGGAGCGAACGCTGAGCGGAAATCGCACCGAGTTCATCGGCCGCAACGGCTCGCTGGCTTCACCGGCGGCTATGCGCCGCAAGCGCCTGTCCGGCAGAACCGGCGCAGCTCTCGATCCCTGCGCCGCGATCCAGACGCGGATTGCTCTGGCCGCAGGACAGGAACGCGAGATCGTGTTCGTCTTCGGCGCGGCAACCAGTGCCGACGAGGCGCGGCAGCTCATCCGGCGGTTCGGCGGGCAGGAGACGGCGCAGGAGGCGCTGGAATCGGTGTGCGAACACTGGAACCGGGCCCTTGGCGCGGTGCAGGTGGACACTCCCGATCCGGCGCTGGACGTGCTGGCCAACGGCTGGCTTGTTTATCAGACCCTGTCCTGCAGATTGTGGGGACGTAGTGGCTATTACCAGTCTGGCGGTGCTTACGGCTTCCGCGATCAATTGCAGGACACCATGGCCCTCGTCCATACCACCCCGTGGCTGGTCCGCGAACAGTTGATCCGGCATGCCGGGCGCCAGTTCCTGAAAGGCGACGTACAGCACTGGTGGCACCCACCCAACGGCCAGGGCGTGCGCACCCGTTTTTCTGACGACTACCTCTGGCTGCCGTATGCCACCTGTCGCTATGTGCGGGCCACCGGCGATACCGGTGTGCTCGACGAGTCCATCCATTTTCTCGAAGGCCGCGAGTTGTATTCGGAAGAGGAGGCTTACTACGACCAGCCGCAACGCTCGACGGAAGCAGCCACTCTCTATGAACACTGCGTGCGCGCCATCAGGCACGGCTTGCGTTTCGGCGCCCACCATTTGCCACTGATGGGTTGCGGTGACTGGAACGACGGCATGAACCTCGTCGGTCACGAAGGCAGGGGCGAAAGCGTCTGGCTGGCGTGGTTCCTGGTGGAGAATCTTCAGTCATTTGCCGCTCTTGCACGCAATCGCGGCGACGACGACTTTGCCGAACTGTGCACCACCCAGGCAGGCCAACTGCGCGGCAACATCGAGGCCGAGGCCTGGGACGGCGCCTGGTACCGGCGCGCCTGGTTCGACGACGGCACGCCACTGGGCTCGTCCAGCAACGACGAATGCCAGATCGACTCGATCAGCCAGAGCTGGGCAGTCTTCGCGGGAGGCGATCCCGAGCGTGCACGTCAGGCCATGGCCGCGGTCGACCAACGCCTGGTGCGGCGCGATGATCGACTCATCCAGCTCCTGGACCCGCCCTTCGATACATCCGATCTGGAACCCGGCTATATAAAGGGCTACATCCCCGGGGTGCGCGAAAACGGCGGTCAGTACACCCATGCGGCGATCTGGACGACGATGGCATTCGCCAGGATGGGCGACACCGAACGCGCCTGGGAATGCTTCGCCCTGCTCAACCCTGTCCATCACGGCAATACCGCGAAGGCCATCGAGCGCTACAAGGTCGAACCCTACGTCATGTGTGCGGACATCTATGGCGTGTCACCACACACCGGCCGCGGCGGCTGGACCTGGTACACCGGGGCGGCGGGCTGGATGTACCGGCTCACGGTGGAGACGCTGCTGGGCCTGCAGCTGGAAGTGGACCATCTGCGCATTGCGCCGTGCGTCCCGCTGGATTGGCAGGCATACACGATTCACTACCGCTATCGCCAGACCGTCTACCACATCACCGTCAAACGAATTGCCGAACAGGCGGGGAACCGACTCCCTGTCACGGTGGACGGCGCCGTGGTGAATGACGCTGGCCTGGGCGCGGGCGATCCGGTTGATCGAGGAATGGCGCGACCGGCCGGCCTGATCCCCCTGATAGACGACGGCCAGGAGCACCAGGTCGAGGTGCATTTCAGCGCCGCAAGCACTCGGGCGCAGGCGTGAGAATAAATCAGTGCTTCCTTAAGTACGGTTCCGCACTGACTGGCGTCGACCAACTTCGCAACATCGGGCGGCCGTAACGGAGATCGACCGGCTGCTAACGTCATAATTCGGACATCGAACGGCGGCACCATACCGTTCGGTGCCAGGAACGCGGAGGAGCGACAATGACAACCAAAAATTCCAATATGACCGTCGACCGGATCGAGGGGCAACTCTCGGCGGGACTGGCCCGGTCCCAGGCCGAAATAGANGCGTCCCAGGCACTACGGTACCGAGTCTTCGGCACCGAAATGGGTGCAACGCTGCACACGACGCTCCCGGGACGTGATACGGACGACTTCGATCCCTATTGCCGCCATCTTGTGGTGCGTGACCACGGTAAAAAGGACATCGTCGCCTGCACCCGTATTCTGGAAGGCTGGCAAGCCAGCCGTGCGGGCGGTTTCTATTCGGCCGGCGAATTCCGCATGGACGCGATCCACGCCCTGCCGGGTCGCAAACTGGAAATCGGTCGTACCTGTGTCGACCCGGCGTATCGTGCCGGACCGGCGCTGGTCCTGCTATGGAGTGCCCTGGCCGAATTTGTCCGTCGCCACCGGTACGACTTTCTCATCGGCTGCGCCAGCATCTCGGTCCGAGATAAGGGTGCCGGTGCACTGGCAATCATGCACCAGCTTCGCGCAAACCACATGGCCCCGGAGGCCCTGCGAGTTGAGCCGCGCGTGCCGGTCCCGGCGCACATCGATACTCCGCCCATGAACTTTGAACTGCCGGCGTTGATCCGTACATATCTGGCCCTCGGTGCTCAGGTCGGCGGCGAACCCTGCCTGGATCCTGACTTCCAGGTCGCAGACCTGTTCCTGCTGCTGGACCTGCGCCACCTCGAAGCGCGCTATGCACGCCGATTCCTGCACCCTGCCGGCAGCCGTCCAATCGCCGCCTGAACCGTTTACCGGGCAACCGGTCCCTCCATGTATGATTGAGCACGACGGCCAAAACCCGGCCGTCGTGCTCAATGCTGCGGCAGCCGCTTGCTGCGCTAAACCCTCAGCAATGGGAGACCTGCCCTTGGCGATCAGAACTGCCCTGCAGGCGCACCCGCCATCACCGCTAGCCCGCGTCTTCTCCGAAGGCGAGACCGTGATACTCGGCAAGCAGCACCAGCTTCGTCTGGCGGTGACCTGTCTGCTGGCTGGTGGTCACCTGCTGATCGAGGACCTGCCGGGCGTCGGCAAGACCACGCTGGCGCACCTGCTGGCGACGCTGTTCGGACTGCAGTTCCAGCGCGTGCAGTTCACCAGTGATCTGTTGCCTGCCGATATCACCGGGGCCAGCATCTTCGAGCGGGAATCCGGCACCTTCAGCTTTCATCCCGGGCCGGTATTCACGCAATTGCTGCTGGCCGACGAGGTCAACCGCGCCACGCCAAAAACCCAGAGCGCACTGCTCGAGGCGATGGAAGAGCGCCAGGTGACCGTGGACGGGCGCACCCGACCCCTGCCCGCCCCGTTCTTTGTCGTCGCCACCCAGAACCCGGTCAGTCAACTCGGCACCTTCGACCTGCCGGAGTCACAACTCGACCGGTTCCTGATGCGTATCCATCTAGGCTTCCCTGACCGAGAGGCGGAACACGAATTGCTGCGCGGCAGGGATCGGCGTCACATGCTCGCGGAAATGGAACCGGTACTCGATCTGGCACAGTTGCAGGACCTGCAGGCTCAGGTGGAAGCGGTGTTTGTTTCCAACGCGCTGGTGGATTATGTGCAGGCCCTGCTCGCGCACACCCGAAGCAGCGGCGATTACGGCAGCGGCCTCTCGCCCCGCGCAGGCCTCGCCCTGCTGCGCGCCGGACGGGCATGGGCCCTGCTGGATGGACGTTCGGCGGTACTGCCGGAAGACATCCAGGCGGTGCTGCCGTCTGTCGCGAGTCATCGACTGGAGGTCTCGGCCCGTTCGGACGCTGATCGGGCGTCGGCAATGGAGCAACTTCTGACGGCGGTCGCCGTGCCCTGATGACCGGCCTTGTCACCTCAGTGCGGAGTCTGGCCAACCGCTGGCTCGATCATCGGCTCGGCAGCGCGGATCAAACCGTGCGTCTCGGCTATCGACGCATCTTCATCCTGCCCAGCCGTGGCGGCCTCCTGTTCGTTGCCATGGTCGTGGCGATCTGGCTCGGCGCCGTCAACTACATGAACAACATGGCCTACCTGCTGGCGTTTCTGCTGACCGGCCTGGGCACGGTGGCCATGATCCACACAGTCCGCAATCTGCTTGGCCTGAAATTGCGTGCCGAGCGCCCGGAACCCGTATTCGCCGGCGATACCCTGTATTTCCCGATCGAACTCTCCTGCCCGACTGGCCGTCCGCGCTTCGGCCTGGTCTGCCGCCTGGGCCGTGGCGAAGCGGCAGCTGTCGATATGCCCGCTGCCGGCAGTCGCCGCGTCTCTCTGCCCGTCAGTGAGACGCAACGCGGCGTACAAGCCATCCCGCTGATGCGCCTGTACAGCGAGTTTCCCGGGGGCCTGTTCCGCGCCTGGTCCTGGCCGCGCCTGCATCAACACGGCCTGGTCTATCCCAGTCCGGAATCCGGACCCGTGCCGCCGCCAGCTGGCGGCAGCGGCGATGGTGAGGGTGTGAGCGCAGGCACTGGTGAAGAAGATTTCTCCGGACTGCGCCGCTACCAGACAGGCGATTCGTTGCGCCAGCTGGACTGGCGCAACTGGGCACGTGGCATGGAGCTGCAGACCAAGATGTTCGGCAATGATGATCGCGGCCAGCTTTGGCTGGACTGGCACCAACTCGCCGGTCTGGATGCCGAGGGCCGTCTGTCACGTCTTTGTCGCTGGGTACTGGACTGTGATCGCGCGGCCATTCCCTACGGCCTGCGCATTCCGGGCGCCACGCTGGAACCGGCGCTCGGTCCCGCCCACCGCAGAGGCTGCCTGGAAGCGCTGGCACGCCATCCTGGAGCCGGGCACTGATGTTCCGGCGAGCCGGCAGAAACGGCCATCCCGCAGGCCGTGACCCAGTTGTTGCCCCACCGGACCCTGGCTTTCCTGCTGCTGACCCTGTCGGCCGTGGCCCTGCCCCATGCCGTGCGACTACCGGTCTGGATCACGGCGGGTTTCATCGGTTGTGCGCTGTGGCGCTACCTGGTGGCGCGACGTGGTTTCCGACTGCCACATCGCGGCCTGCTGTTACTGGCCACCGTTGCAGCCACCGCCGGTATATTCCTCAACTATGGCACCCTGCTGGGACTCGACGCCGGGGTCGCGATCCTCTCGGCCATGCTGGGCCTGAAGCTGCTGGAACTGCGCCAGCGGCGCGATACCAATGTTGCGCTCTACCTGGGTTATTTCCTGATCGTGACCCAGTTGCTGTACGTCCAGTCGCTGCCCATGTTCGGTTACATGCTGTTGCTGGTCTGGGCCATGAGCACGCTGCTGATCAGCGCCAACCGCCCAGGCGGCGGCAGCGCCCCGCTGGAACACGGCCGCCTTGCCGGCACGATGTTGTTGCAGGCCCTGCCCATCATGCTGGTGATATTCCTGCTGTTTCCCCGCCTGCCCGGACCGTTGTGGAGCATGCCCGACACGGACCGCACGGCCACCAGCGGCCTCAGCGAGCAGATGGAACCGGGCAGCATCAGTGAATTGAGCCTGTCGGACGCGGTCGCCTTTCGCGTGGAGTTCGACGACGAGGTGCCGCAACCCCGCGAACGCTATTGGCGGGGACCCGTGCTGCCTGACTACGACGGTCGACAGTGGACGCAGCGCGAGGACAATCACCCCGTGTTGCCGGTGATGCAGCCGCTGGCCGGCGAGATACGCTACACGGTGACGCTGGAGCCGCATAACCGGCGCTGGCTGATCGCCCTTGATATGCCATTGCAGATGGATATCACGGCGCGGGTCAACAGCGAGTACCACGTCACCAGCGAGCAACGCATCAGCAACCGTGTGCGCTACAGCGCGGTGTCCGCCCGGAACTACCGGCTTGGCGTTGAGTTGCAGGATGACGTCCTCGCGCAGTACCGCGCGTTACCGTCCGGGGCCCACCCCCGCGCTCGCGAGCTGGCCGGCGACTGGCGGCAGCAGGCAGGGGATCCGGAGGCAGTGATCCAGACCGCACTGGAGCACTTCGCCGAGCAACCCTTCCACTACACGCTGCAACCGCCCTTGATGCCGGACGACCCAGTGGATGAATTCCTGTTCGACCATCGACGCGGTTTCTGCGAGCACTACGCCGGCGCGTTTACCGTGCTGATGCGCGCCGCCGGAATTCCGGCCCGGGTTGTGACCGGTTACCAGGGTGGCGAGATCAATCCCAATGGCGGCTACATGATCGTGCGCCAGTCCGACGCCCATGCCTGGTCCGAGGTGTTCATCGAGGGTGAGGGTTGGCGCCGGGTGGATCCCACCGCCTGGGTTGCCCCGGAGCGTATCGAACTGGGGCTCGCCGAGGCGTTGGAGGACTCGACCGGCCTGAGTGCCCTGTCGCGCCGCGAGGCCAGTTGGACCCGGACGGCCCAACTTCGCTGGGACGCGCTCAACGCGGCCTGGGATCGCTGGGTCCTGGGATACGGGCCGAACCTGCAGGATGAGTTGCTGCGGCGTCTCGGTCTCGGCGGCTGGCGCGACGCGCTGCTGGTGATGACCGGTGCCGTTGTCGGCCTGCTGGCAATGCTCGCCCTGTACCTGTTCTGGCCGCGGCATCGCGGGGTGCCGGATCCGGCAGCACGCGCGTGGGACCGTTTCTGTCGCAAGCTCGCTGCACGCGGCCTGCCACGCGCCGCTCAGGAAGGTCCGATGGATTACGCCAACCGGGTTGCCGCGGCGCGGCCGGATATTGCGCCGGAGGTTCAGGCCATCGCACAACGCTATGTGGCCAGTCGCTACCAGGCCCCTGATGCTGGCGTTGACCACCAGGCCGCTCTAGAGCGCGCGGTCAACGCATTCCGGCCGCGGCCATCCTGACAGTCCGCAGCGGAGCGGTAGCGAGAGGAATTCAGCCGTTGGAGACGTGTTGCCGGTCCGGCAGGAAGATGTGGCCACGGCCGAGGCAATAGCGCAGCCACCGATTGAGGAAACGGTTCAGTTCCCAGCGCCAGGGCAGACTCTTTTCCTCCGGCCGTTCACCCTCCCAGAAATGAAAGCGATCCACCGGGGTTTCCGGCATTACTTCGGCCAGCCGTGCATCGTGATACACGCGGATCATCAGGTCGGGTTCATTATCCGGATGCCGNTCGGGATCNAAGTAATGGGTCAGGCAGAGCGCCGTGGTATACGGCGTGCGATCCAGCAGATGCAGATGCAGATCCACACCGTCGCGACCACTCGATCGGTTGTCCCTCGGCAGGGCGTCGAGTTCGGGCGCCAATCGGCGCATCAAGATGTAATTGCTCTCGTAAAGCTCCATCAGTGTGGCGAAGGAGCGGCTAGGCAGATCCTGCAGTAGCGGGTGGTCACGCAGCGCTATTTTCATCCCGCGAGAATATCACAGCCGGCGCCGTACAAGGCTTAAGGAAACTCAGTGTTTCCTTAACCGGATGTTAGTGAATGCGTCGCTGGATTTTGCGCTCATGCATGATCGTGGTGGCAATCTCCTCGATGGAGACAGTCGTCGAATTCACGAATGGCACCTTTTCCCGCTTGAACAGGGATTCGGCGCGCATGACTTCCATCTGGCACTGGGCAAGCGATGCGTAACGACTGTTGGGCCGCCGCTCCTGGCGAATGGACTGCAGGCGGTCCGGCTCGATGGACAGACCATATAGCTTGGCCTGATGCGGTTGCAGCCCCTTGGGCAATCGCGTGCCCATCAGATCATCCTCGGTTAGCGGGTAATTGGCGGCAAACACACCGTATTGAAGCGCCAGATACAGACAGACTGGCGTCTTGCCGGTGCGCGAGACCCCCACCAGGATGATGTCCGCATGCTCGTAATGATGGGTGGTGACGCCGTCATCGTGATTGAGCGCGAAATTGATGGCATCGATTCTGACGTCATAGGTCTGCGGCGTGCCCATTCCGTGGGAGCGTCCTACCGCATGCGAGGATGCCGTGCCAAGTTCCGTCTCCAGTGGTGAAATGAAGGTATCGAAGAAATCGAAGAACGCCGCGTTGCACTCTTTCAGGACCTCGCGCACATCGTCCTGAATCACCGTGCTGAAGATGACCGGCCGCAGACCACCGTTGTTGTTGATGTGATTGACTTGCTCGACAACCTTGCGCGCGCGCTCCAGAGTGTCGACAAAGGGCAGTGTGACCTGCTCGTAATCAAGATCGAACTGGGTCATCAGGCTGTGCCCGAGGGTCTCCGCGGTAATACCGGTCCGGTCCGAGACGAAGAAGACGATCCGTTTCGACGCATCCGCCATAAGCACACTGCCCCTGCCATGTCGAGAAATACGGCATGCTAGCGGAAAAGACGGGCTGCATATACGCAGTTCCCGGCGAGGGGTTACGCTGCGTTGCGGCATTTCGTACCATACGCGCGCACTGACGCAGCTTCGTCATGGTCGCGTCACAGAATCCAGAAGCTGCCCACCCACCGGCAGCACGACGCGCAGCGGCGCGGGCAACAGGGGGACAGGACCTTGCAGGACTACGTGATCTGGTTTGATTCACTGGGCATGGACGACGTCGGTCGAGTCGGGGGCAAGAATGCGTCCCTCGGCGAGATGATCTCCAACCTGGCCAACGCCGGCGTACAGGTACCCGGCGGCTTCGCTACCACCGATACCGCGTACTGGGACTTTCTGGACGAGAGCGGTCTTCGCGAGCGCATCGCGGAGGCGCTGGACGGACTTGACGTCGACGATGTGGAACAGCTGGCGAAGACCGGGGAAAGCATTCGTCAGATGGTCATCGACACCCCGTTCCCAGAGCGACTCGACAAGGAAATAAAAGAAGCTTATCAAAAGCTTGAGAGCGAAACCTCAGGTGAGGCTTCGTTTGCTATCCGATCCTCTGCCACAGCCGAGGACCTGCCGGATGCCTCCTTCGCCGGTCAGCAGGAGACGTTTCTCAATGTCCGCGGGCTGGACGAGGTACTGCTGGCGATCAAGCACGTGTTCGCTTCCCTGTTCAACGACCGCGCCATCTCCTATCGCGTTCACCAGGGCTTCGAACACGGCGAGGTTGCCCTGTCGGCCGGCATCCAGCGCATGGTGCGTTCGGACATCGGCGCGGCTGGCGTGATGTTCACGATGGACACCGAGTCCGGCTTCCGCGACGTGGTGTTCATCACCTCCAGCTACGGTCTGGGTGAGACCGTGGTGCAGGGTTCGGTGAATCCGGATGAGTTCTATTGCTACAAGCCGGCGCTGGAGGCCGATCGTCCTGCCGTACTGCGGCGCGTGCTCGGCAGCAAGGCCATCCAGATGGTCTACAGCGACGAATCCGGCCACGGCAAGTCGGTGAAGACCGTGGATGTGGCGCCGGAGGACAGCCAGCGCTTCAGCCTCGACAACGAGGAAATCGAATCCCTTGCCCGCCAGGCGCTGATTATCGAGAAGCACTATGGCCGGCCGATGGATATCGAATGGGGCAAGGACGGTAATGATGGCCGGCTCTACATCCTGCAGGCGCGGCCCGAGACGGTAAAAAGCCGTGACGGCAGCCAGACGCTGCAGCGCTACCATTTGAAAAACCGGGGTGAAGTCAAGGTTACCGGGCGGGCCATTGGCCAGCGTATCGGCGCCGGCCCGGCCAAGGTCGTGTCCGACATCAGCGAGATGAACCGGATCAACGCCGGCGACGTGCTGGTCACCGACATGACCGATCCGGATTGGGAGCCGGTGATGAAGAAGGCCTCGGCCATCGTCACCAACCGTGGTGGCCGTACCTGCCATGCGGCGATCATTGCCCGTGAGCTGGGCATTCCGGCCGTGGTCGGCTGCGGCGACGCCACTGATCACATCAAGGATGGCGACGAAGTCACGGTGTCCTGTGCAGAGGGCGATACCGGTTACATCTTTGCCGGGCTGCAGGACTACGAGGTCAAGGAAATCAGCCTGCACGACATGCCGGAGCTGCCGTTCAAGATCATGATGAACGTCGGTAATCCGGACCGGGCCTTCGACTTCGCCAACCTGCCGAATGCCGGTGTCGGCCTGGCGCGGCTTGAGTTCATCATCAACCGCATGATCGGCATCCATCCGAAGGCACTGCTGGAATACGACCAGCAGCCGGAAGAACTGCGCAAGGTGATCGATACGCAGATCGCCGGTTACAAGGATCCGGTGCAGTTCTACATCGACCGTCTGGCCGAGGGTATTTCCACACTGTCGGCCGCGTTCGCACCGAAGCCGGTGATCGTGCGCATGTCTGATTTCAAGTCCAACGAGTACGCCAACCTGATCGGCGGCGAGCAGTACGAGCCGGACGAAGAGAACCCGATGCTCGGCTTCCGCGGCGCCTCCCGTTACATCGACGAGAGCTTCCGGCCCTGCTTCGAGCTGGAATGCAAGGCGCTGCGCAAGGTGCGCGAGGACATGGGCCTGACCAATACCTGGGTCATGATCCCGTTCGTGCGGACCGTGGAGGAAGCACGGCAGGTCGTGGAACTGCTGGAGCAGAATGGTCTCAAACGTGGTGAAAACGGACTCAAGCTCATCATGATGTGCGAGCTGCCATCCAACGCGCTGCTGGCCGAGCAGTTTCTGGAATACTTCGACGGCTTCTCCATCGGTTCCAACGACCTCACCCAGTTGACTCTGGGACTTGATCGGGACTCCGGTACCATCGCGCATCTGTTCGATGAACGGAACGATGCGGTGAAGGCTTTGCTGCACATGGCCATCCAGGCCTGCCGCAGGGCCAACAAGTATATCGGCATCTGCGGCCAGGGCCCGTCCGATCACCCGGATCTGGCGCGTTGGCTGATGGATGAAGGTATCGAGAGCGTGTCGTTGAATCCGGATTCCGTGGTCGAGACCTGGATGTTCCTGGCCGGTCGGGAACCGGAGTCCTGAAGCGGAAGTCACCCAGGGGAACGAGCGATGGTCAGCGTCTACCGCCAGGAAGATCATGCATTCGAGGTCGACCGGGAGGCGCTGATTCAGGGTCTGCGTGAGGCGCTGGCTGCGGACAACCTGCTGATTGACGACGAGTCCATGCGGCCGTTCGAATGCGACGGCCTGTCCGCCTACCGCCAGATGCCGCTGGTGGTTGCCCTGCCTTCCAGCATAGAGGAAGTACAGGCGGTACTCAGGCTCTGCTCGCGCTTGCGGGTGCCGGTCGTGGCGCGCGGTGCCGGCACCAGTCTCTCCGCCGGTGCCCTGCCGCATCCCCAGGGGGTTTTGCTGAGTCTCTCCCGCTTCAACCAGATCCTGTCCATCGACGATCGTCGTCGACTGGCGAAGGTCCAGCCCGGCGTGCGCAACCTTGCCATCAGCGAGGCGGCGGCGCCTTACGGGCTGTATTACGCGCCAGACCCCTCCTCCCAGATCACCTGTTCCATAGGTGGCAATGTCGCCGAGAACGCCGGTGGCGTGCACTGCCTGAAATACGGCCTGACCGTGCACAACGTGCTGTCGGTCACCATGGTGACCATGGAGGGCGAATTGGTGACGCTGGGTAGCGAGGCCCTGGACAGCCCCGGTTATGACCTGATGGCGGCCATCACTGGTTCCGAAGGCATGCTCGGGGTGATTGTCGACGTCACCGTGAAACTGCTGCCGCAGCCGCCGGCCAGGGAAGTACTGCTGGCGGGTTTCGCGGATGTCGAGACCGCCGGCAATGCAGTGGCCGGCATCATTGCCGCCGGCATCATCCCCGGCGGTCTTGAGATGATGGACAACCCGGCAATCCGCGCCGCCGAGGATTTCGTCCATGCCGGCTACCCGGTGGACGCCGCTGCCATCCTGATCTGTGAGCTGGACGGCAACCCGGTCGAACTGCAGGATCAACTCGACAAGCTCTGTGCACTGCTGGAACGGCTCGGCTCGAATGACATCCGGGTGGCGAAGACACCGGAGGAACAGGCCAGCTTCTGGGCCGGGCGCAAGGCGGCCTTTCCGGCCGTGGGACGCATCTCGCCGGATTACTACTGTATCGATGGCACCATCCCGCGGAAGCGCCTGGCCGAAGTCCTGCGCCGCATGCAGGAGCTGAGCGAGGAGTACGGCCAGCGCGTGGTCAACGTATTCCATGCCGGGGACGGAAATCTGCATCCGCTGGTGCTCTACGACGGCAACGTGCCGGGCGAGTTCGATCGCACCGAGGAACTGGGCGGCAAGATTCTGGAACTCTGTGTCGAGGTCGGTGGCACCGTGACCGGCGAGCACGGCGTCGGCATGGAGAAGATCAACCAGATGTGCGTGCAGTTTCCGGAGGCGGAAATCACCCAGTTCCACGCCCTGAAGGCCGCCTTCGACCCGCAGGGGCTGCTCAATCCCGGCAAGGCCATTCCGACCCTGAGCCGCTGCGCCGAATTTGGCGCCATGCACGTGCATGGCGGGCAACTCCCACACCCTGACATCCCCCGGTTCTAGCATGAGCGGACAGGACATCAGCCGCGAACTGGCCGCGCGGGTCAGCGAGGCCTGCCAGTCGGGCACGGCGATCGCGATCCGCGGTAGTGGTAGCAAGGATTTCTATGGCCGTTCGGTGTCGGTTGGAGAAACGCTGGCCATCGACGGCCACAGCGGCATCGTCAACTACGAACCAACCGAACTGGTGCTGACCGCCCGCGCGGGCACGCCACTGGCGGAACTCGATGAGGCTCTGGCCGGAGAAGGCCAGCAGATGCCGTTCGATCCACCCCGGTTCGGTGGCGGTGGCACCCTCGGCGGCGCCATCGCCACCGGGCTCTCTGGCCCAGGGCGGCCATGGACCGGTTCGGCCAGGGACATGGTGCTGGGTCTGCGCCTGATCAACGGCCGCGGGGAGCATATGCGCTTCGGCGGCGAGGTCATGAAGAATGTGGCCGGCTACGATGTCAGCCGGCTCATGGCTGGTGCCCTGGGTACGCTGGGGGTGCTGACCGAGGTTTCGCTGAAGGTGTTGCCCAGGCCAGAGGCCGAACTGGGCCTGCGCCTGGAAATCCCGGCCCTGGACGGTTTCTCCCAGGTGGATGCCTGGTTTCGTCAGGGTCAACCAATCACCGGTGCCGCGCACGACGGCAGGCACCTGCATCTGCGTCTTTCCGGCGCGCGAAGCACCTTGCAGGCGGCGGGCCAGACCATCGGCGGCGAGCATGTCCCGGAGGTCGGTGCCTGGTGGGCGGCGCTGCGGGATCAGGAACTGCCCTTCTTCGACGGCACGGCCGGTCCGCTCTGGCGGATCTCAGTGCCCCCGTTAACCGACGGCAGCGGATTCGAAGGTCCCCTGCTGCAGGACTGGAACGGCCAGCAACTCTGGCTGCATGGGGCACGCGATGCCGCAGCAGTACGCCAGCGCGCCTCCAGCCTGGGTGGTCATGCCGTCTGCTTCCGCGGCGGCGATCGCGAGGGCGAGGTTTTTCATCCCCTCGCAGCGCCGCTGCAGGCCTTTCATCACCGCCTCAAGCAGGCCTTTGATCCAGGGGGCATTCTCAACCCCGGCCGGCTTTTTGCCGATCTTTAGGATTTCCTGATGCAGACCTGGCTTAGCGAAGACATTCAGAAAACGGCCCAGGGGCAGGAGGCAGACCGCATCCTGCGCAGTTGCACGCACTGCGGCTTCTGCCTTGCCACCTGCCCGACCTACCAGTTGCTGGGCGACGAACGTGACAGCCCGCGCGGTCGAATCTATCTGATCAAGCAGGTACTGGAAGGCCATGAGCCCACTGCGCAAACGCAATTGCACCTGGACCGCTGCCTGACGTGCCGCGCCTGCGAGACCACCTGCCCGTCCGGGGTGCAATACGGTCGTCTGGCGGACATCGGCCGCGAACTGGTCGAGCAGCAGGTGCCGCGCAACCGTCCGGCGGCATTGAAACGTCTGGCACTCCGCTGGATTCTGCCCCGTCGCCGCTTGTTCACCACCCTGCTGCGTCTCGGTCAGCAGGTCAGGCCACTGGTGCCGGCAGCGCTTCGGGCCAAGATTCCGCCACGGCGGGCTGCGCCGGCCTGGCCGGCCCGCGCACCCCATCGGCGGCAGGTACTGCTGCTGGAAGGTTGCGTGCAGCCGGCCATGGACCCGGTCATCAACCCCCAGACCGCGCGTCTGCTGGATCAGCTGGGCATCGGCGTGGTGCGGACACCGGCCAGCGTTTGCTGCGGCGCCATAGACCAGCATCTGGGGCATCCTGAAACCGCGCGCCAGCGTATACGGCAGAATATCGATGCCTGGTGGCCAGCGATTGAAGCAGGTGCCGAAGCGATCGTCGTCAATGCCAGTGGCTGCGGCGTTCAGGTGAAGGACTACGGCCATCTGATGGCGGAAGATCCTGACTATGTCGATAAGGCGAAACGAGTATCCGCACTTTGCCGGGATCCGGTGGAACTGCTGCTGGAAGAAGAGCAACGCCTGGAACCAGCGGCCGATGCACCCCGGGCGATCGCCTTTCAGTCACCCTGCACGCTGCAGCATGGTCAGAAGCTGGGCGGCCGGGTCGAGGGACTGCTGTCACGGATCGGCTTCAGCCTGACGCCGGTGCCCGATGCGCATCTGTGCTGCGGCTCCGCCGGCACCTATTCGGTACTGCAGCCGGAACTCTCCGAGCGGCTGCGAAGGAACAAGCTCACGAACCTGCAGGCCGGAAAACCGGCGCTGATCGCAACCGCCAACATCGGCTGCCTGACCCACCTGGATGCCGCGGCAGACGTACCAGTGCGACACTGGGTGGAATTAATCCAGGCCAAGGGCACGACAACGTCATGAATCAAAAGCTTCCATTACTCATCGAACCGGCCGATCTTGCCGGACACCTGGGCGAATCCGGGCTGCTGATCGTTGACCTCTGCGATGCCGAGGTGCACCAGGCCGGCCATATCCCGGGCGCCGTTCCGCTGGCATTCGGCAGCCTGATGCATCAGGACCCACCGGCAATGGGCTTGCTGCCGGATGCTGCGGATCTGTCGCGGACGCTGGGCGAGATTGGCCTGCGGCCGGAACACCATGTGGTCGCTTACGACAACACCGGCGGCGGCCGTGCCAGTCGCCTGTTATGGACGCTGGATGTGATCGGCCACGGTGGCTACTCGCTGCTCAACGGCGGCCTGCCGGCCTGGCAGGCAGAAGGGCTTCCGCTGGAGACGACGAACACTGACATTGCAGAGGCTGCGCCGTACCCGGTGAATATCCCGGCCACGCCGGCGGCCCGGGCGGATCGCAGCCTGATTCTGGAGCGGTTGGATGACCCAGGCCTGCGAATCCTGGATGCCCGCTCGCGCGGCGAGTTCCTCGGCACTGATGTGCGTGCGGCACGGGGTGGGCATATACCGGGGGCGCGTCACCTGGAATGGACCGAATTCCTCGACCCGGACAACCATGGCCGCCTGAAGGACCGCGAATCCCTGCGAGCACTGCTGGAGCAGCGTGACGTGCACCCCGAACACACGGTGGTCACGCACTGCCAGACGCATCACCGCTCGGCGCTAACCTGGTTCGTTCTGCGGCTGCTCGGCTATCCCGATGCCCGTGGCTACGACGGCTCATGGTCCGACTGGGGCAATGCCGCCGACACGCCGGTGGCGCAGGACGATTAGGTCGTCATGGACAGACAACGCCAGGGAATCAGGACTCGGAATCCGTGTCCTCCGAAACCCTGAGGAAGCTGTCCCGGTAGAAACGCAATTCGCTGATGGAATCCTTTATGTCGTCCATCGCCAGATGACTGGACTGTTTCTTGAACCCCCGGACCATTTCCGGCACCCAGCGATTGGCCAGTTCCTTGAGCGTGCTCACATCGATATGCCGGTAATGGAAATAGCGTTCCAACTCCGGCATCAGGCGATGCAGGAAACGCCGATCCTGACAAATGCTGTTGCCACACATCGGGGATTTACCGTGCGGCACCCATTTCCGCAGGAAGTCCAGGGTCTTTGCCTCGGCGCCGGCGTAATCATGCTCGCTGCGGCGGATGCGATCGACCAGTCCCGATTGGGTATGCTGCTTGGTATTCCAGGCATCCATGCCATTGAGCACATGGTCCGGCTGGTGGATGGCAAACACCGGGCCCTCTGCAAGAATACTGAGCTGGTTGTCGGTGATGACAGTGGCGATCTCGATAATGGCATCCCGGTCGGTGTCGAGTCCGGTCATTTCCAGATCGATCCAGATCAGGTTGGCGTCACTGACTTCGGGCATGAGCAGGCTACCTTTTATGGTTAACGCAAAACGTCGCCGAGGCAACAAGCCGGCGGCTGCAAAGTGTAACAGAGCAGCGGACGGTCCCCGGTGCTGAGCGGACGCGTCCTGGTGGGCTACGGATCGACCACGGTGGTGCGCTCGGACGAGGACCAGCAACTGTATCGCTGCGTCTCCCGGCGCCGCACCGGTCGCTCCATCTGCGGCGATCATGTACGTTTCAGCCTGCCTCAGCCCGGCGAAGGGGTGATCGAGGAGATCCTGCCCCGCCGCAACACCCTGAGCCGCACCAACTACCGGGGCCAGGCGCGACCGCTGGCCGCCAACATCGACACGATGATGGTGGTACTCGCGCCTGAGCCTTCGCCCGATGCCGATCTGGTCGACCGCTACCTGGTGCTGGCCCGCAGTCTGTCGGTCAAACCGCTGCTGCTGCTGAACAAGCTCGACCTGGCTGCAGACCGCGATGCCGAGGAATCGCGGCTGCTGGGTGAATGGCGCCGGCTCGGGATCGAGAGCCGTCAGTTGAGTGCGAAAACCGGCTTCGGTCTCGATATCCTGGAGCAGGATCTGGCCGGCACCACCGCCATCCTGCTGGGGCAGTCCGGGGTGGGGAAGTCATCGCTGATCAACGCCCTGATCCCCGATCTGCCGGCCCGCACCCAGGCGCTGTCGGAGGCCTCGGGTCAGGGCCGCCACACGACGACCGAGACGACACTGTATCCGCTGGATTGCGGCGGCGCTCTGATGGATTCGCCCGGCATCCGGATTCTGCGACTGGCCCATCTGACACAAACCGAGCTGGAGGCGGGATTCAGTGAAATCGACGCCCTGGCTGAGCACTGCCATTACCGCAACTGCCAGCATGTGGATGAACCTGGCTGCGCCGTTCTCGACGCCACGGCCACGGGCGAAGTGTCAGCACGCCGACTCGCCAGCTACCAGGCACTCTGCAGGGAAAGGCAGACGCTTCAGCCGTAGTCGCGACGTCCGGCAAAGGCATGGGACAAGGTGCCGCTGTCCACGAATTCCAACTCCCCGCCCACCGGCACACCGTGGGCGATGCGGCTGCAGCGCACGCCGTATTCCCTGCCCATTTCCGCCACGTAATGGGACGTCGCCTCGCCTTCCACGGTGGGGCTGGTAGCCAGAATCACCTCACGCACGACACCGTCACGAAAGCGCTGTTCCAGCCGGTCCAGACCCAGCGCCTCCGGGCCGATCCCATCCAGCGGCGAGAGCCGGCCCATCAACACGAAATACAGACCGCGGTAATCAGTAGCCTGCTCCAGGGCGAAAACGTCCGCCGGATTCTCGACCAGACAGAGCAACGCCGGATCCCGGCCGTGTTCGCGGCAGACCCCGCAGACCGGCTCCTCGGTGGGCAACCGACACTGTTCGCATTGCCCAATCTGACGCATGGCCTGATCGAGCAATGCCGCGAGTCGCTCACCACCGGCACGGTCCCGCTGCAGCAGGTGAAATGCCATGCGCTGGGCACTGCGAGGGCCAACCCCAGGCAGGCAACGCAAGGCCTCGATCAATTCCCGAAGAAGCGGAGAGAAGCTCACCAACGCCTCAGAACGGCAGCTTCATGCCCGGCGGCAAACCCATGCCCTCGGTCATTTTCGACATCCGCTCCTGACTGGTTTCCTGCACCTTGCGCACCGCATCGTTAATGGCCGCTGCCACGAGGTCNGCAACCATGTCCTTGTCGTCCTCGAACAGCGAGTCATCGATCTCGACGCGACGCACCTCGTGCTTGCCGTTCATGATGACCGACACCAGACCACCGCCGGCCTGACCGGTGATCTCCAGATTGGCCAGTTCTTCCTGCGCCTTCTGCATGTCGGCCTGCATCTTCTGGGCCTGCTTCATCAGATTGCCCAATCCACCACCACGCATTGTCTCTGCCTCCGTTACTCGCTGCCTGATATGTTGCTCGGACCACGCGGAAGCACCTCAGTGCCTCGCGGCTGGACCGAATCCGGAATAATCTCTGCGCCGAAGGTCTCGCGCAACGCGGAAACCGTCGGATCACCATTGATGGCCTGCTCGGCAGACCGTTGACGTTGCTGTCGCTCCTCATCGGCCAGCGCCGCCGGCGTCTGCGTATCTGCGGCCTTTATCGGATCAATACGCAGCTTCATCGGTCGGCCGAACCAGTCAGACAGCGCCTCACGAATCCGTTTCTCCAGCGGCGGCATGCAAAGATGCGCATGGCCCCGGTCCACATGCAGGATCACCAGATCCTCATCCTGCCGACCCCAGTGGCACTGCATCGCCAGTTCCTGCGACATACCGGACAAGGCCAACTGGCCAAGCAGTTCCGGCCAGGGCGGGACTGTTTTCGATGGAGTGGCGTGTTCGGCCGGCGACGGGGATGGCCGCTCCTCCGCCATCGGGCCACTGCTTTCCGTGACCTGATTCGCTGCACGGGTCGGGGCGCTGACCTGGACTTTGGCGTCCGGGGATCTTGCCGGGACCGGTGCTGGCGGCCTCTCTTGCGGTGCTGCCGGGGCGGCTCGGCCCTTGGTCGCCTGCCCTGCCCCCGACTGCTCCAGCGTTTCACCGCCGCTGTCGGGGCGAAACGCGAGCATACGCAGCAACACCATATCGAACCCCAGACGCGGATCCGGCGCCAGTGCCAGATCGCGGCGCCCGATCAGGGCAATCTGGTAGTAAAGCTGAACATCCTCGGCCGCCAGCGCCTCGGCCAGTTGCTGCATGCGCTCGAACGCGGGATCCGCGGGGTCCGCAGCCTCAGGAACGGTCTGCAGGACCGCCAGCCCATGCAGGCTTTCCAGCAATGCCGCCAGTACATCGGCGAAATCCGGCGCCTGCTCGGCCAGGCCATCCGCCACCTGCATCAGGCCCGGCCCGTCGCCTGCCGCAAGTGCCTGCAGGAGGTCCAGCACCCAACTGGTATCGATGGACCCGAGCATGCTGGCCACATCGTCCTCGCGCAGCTGGCCGGAACCGAACGCCAGGGCCTGATCGGTGAGACTCAGCGCATCGCGCATGGAGCCATCGGCGGCCCGCGACAGCCGCTGCAATGCCCGGTCATCTGCCTCCACCTGTTCCTGCTCCATCACCGCACGCAGGTGCGTGGCGATCATGTCCGGGGTCAGTCGTTTCAGATTGAACTGGAGGCAGCGGGACAGCACGGTTACCGGCAGCTTCTGCGGGTCGGTGGTCGCGAGCAGAAAGACCACGTGTGGCGGTGGCTCTTCCAGGGTCTTCAACAGGGCATTGAAGCTGTGGCCGGACAGCATGTGCACTTCATCGACCAGATAGATCTTGTAGCGGCCCCGGGTCGGCGCGTACTGCACGTTGTCGAGCAGTTCGCGGGTGTCCTCGACCTTGGTTCGCGAGGCCGCATCAACCTCGATCAGGTCGACAAAGCGACCCTCGTCGATCTCGCGACAGGCTCCGCACTCACCGCAGGGTGTGCTGCTTACGCCCTGCTCGCAGTTCAGGCAGCGCGCGAGGATCCGCGCCAGCGTGGTCTTGCCAACCCCGCGGGTGCCGGTAAAAAGGTAGGCGTGGTGCAGCCGCGACTGGGCCATGCCATTGGCCAGGGCCCGCAGCACATGTTCCTGCCCGACCAACTCCTCGAAGCTGCGCGGCCGGTATTTTCGTGCGAGAACCTGATGACTCATGGCGTGAACGCGATACCGCTGACCCGGGACTGAATGAGAGCCGAAGTGTAACACCGCGTGCAGTGTCGACGAGCCATGGAAGGAAACGCTGATCTATTCCGACGTCTGCCTTGGCAGTCCGTATTTTTCGGAGGCAAGGCGCGCCTTGCAGCGCCGCAGTCATTCTGCAGTCAGGCCGCGCAACGCAGCAGTCGCGAAAATGCGGCCCAAGCAACGGCAAGCATGGACCAGCGCTTCATTGAATTGGAGGCGACGACAACCAGCCACACCCCGGCGCCCGAGTCTGCTGCTACGGCTGCTCCCTTCCGGGCCTGACCGGATTCACAACATATCGTCGCGAGGGGACCGGCGCCGCCGCCATTGAGGCCGGGCGCTTGCCCGCTCACCAGCCCGCATGGCGGTATGGCAAGTGCGGCGCAGTCTAGCATCTGCGCTCGGGGCATCCAATCAGGAAGCATCGAATTAAGGCGGCTTGGGTGGACGGTTGGGCTGGGGGTCGAACCCGACTTGTTGCACCGGGGTGGCTCCGATCGCCGACTCGGTCAAACTGAGGGGGTGGGATTGTCGTTGGCGCTCTGCGCCAACGGGCTCCCTGCGCTGCGCGCCGGGAGTCGAACCCGACCTGGTTATCCGGTTTCGGCTTCGGTCCGGCGCTACGTCAGTCTGACCGGGGTGGGATTGTCGTTGGCGCTCCGCGCCAACGGGTTGCCTGCGCTTCGCGCCGGGAGTCGAACCCGATTTGGTTGTTTCGTGGTGGCTCCGATCGCCAACTCGGTCAAACTGAAGGGGTGGGATTGTCGTTGGCGCTCTGCGCCAACGGGCTCCCTGCGCTGCGCTTCGGGAGTCGAACCCGACTTGTTTATTCCGTGGGTTCGAATCACTTCGTGAATTCAACAAAAAGGGGAAGCCCTTTCGGACTTCCCCTTTTTGTTGAATTGGCGGAGAGGGTGGGATTCGAACCCACGGTACGGGGTTACCGTACACACACTTTCCAGGCGTGCTCCTTCGACCGCTCGGACACCTCTCCTGAAACTCTTGCGCCATGCCTCTGGCCTGACGCGGGTTGCGAGGTTAAACCAACTGCCCGCGCTGTGCAATTTAGGGAAATGCTGGTCTGTTCCGACACCCGCTCACTTCCTGGGCCCGCCTCCGGAGCCCGGTCCGTAGCTTCCGCCCGGAAACTGGGCGACATTGCCCTGAGCCTCGCTGATCTTGCCGGGGCCGGCCTTCTCGACTTCGTCGATACGAATAACAGAATGCATCGGGATGTGCATCCGTCTGACACCCTCGAACTCGGCCTTGAGTCGTTCCTCGGAGGGGTCAACCACCACCTGGCTGCGTTCACCGAAGCGCAGCCCTGCCACTTCGACGAAACCCATGAGTTCGGTCTGTTTCACCTCGATGGCATATATCTCGTAGACGTGCCCCTGATTGTGGAAGATCACCCGATAGATCCTTTCTCGCGTCATACCCATACACGTTGCCTGTTTGACTGTTACGCAAGCTTTCCTGCAATGAAAGGATGCGGATCATGCCGTATTTCCCTACCCTTCGACCATCATCTGCGCATGAGAAAGGATGCCATGAACGTTGGCACGATGTTCGAGTGGGAAGGCGCGGCGGTGGACGAAGCCTGCCGCATTGTCGCTGATCGCGACCCCAGGAAACACCGGATCGGTCTGCTCACCGTCGGCCCCTGGCCTGATGGCCCGGCATGGGCGCTGCAGTGGTTCGTACGTCATACCGAGCTGGCCCAATTCCTGTTGCGGGTGGAGCCCCGCAGGGCCGGGCTGCTTGGTGCCGATTTCATCGCCTTCAAGACGGCAACGATGCCGGTCATTACGGCGATGGAAGTTGCCGGCCTGAACGAGGACCTGCGGCAGCAGTTCAATGCGCTGAGCGCGCCCCATTTCGGCGTGCACTGGTGGGGTAGCCTGGAAAGCCTGAAGGCCGGGGAAACCGCCTGGGCGCGGAGCGTGCTGGCGCAACTGGAGGCCACGGCTCCACTGCCCAATTCACGCACGCCCGAATTGCTGGACCTGCTGCAGCGCGACTACCCACCACCGACGACGATCAAGTAACCGCGGACTAAGAACTACCTGGCGTTGCGTACTGGCTCCGCGCCTACTCAAAGAAAATTGAACAGACTCAGGCCCTGAATCTGCAGGTAGCTCTGCTGTGCCGCCTGCAGGCCGACCTGGCGAAGCTGCAGATCGGTGATTGCTTCGGCGTAATCCAGATCCTCGATCTTGGATTTCGCCGCTTTCAGATCCACCACCCGGGCCTCGTTCGCCTCACGTTCGTTATCGATGGCATTCAGCCGCGCGCCGACCTCGGAGCGCACGCGGCCGAAGTTCTCGAGTCCCGCGTCCAGGCCGGTCAGCACATTGTTCGCGACATTGGCAAAATTGGCCCGCGAACCGGAGTCGCTGCCGCTGGCCTCCAGAGCATCCGCCAGTGCGCCAAGATTATCGAACACGCTACGCGCCTCGGACTCCCGCAGGGTGAAGGTGTCGCCCACCTCCGGCGTGCCCTTCAGGCTGAGCTGACGGCCGTCTATTTCTATAGTGGCATCGGCGGTAACTGCGTTTGTCTGTCCAACCGGGTCATCAGGGCCGGTTACGAGAAACTCAAGTTCGCCATTGCCCGAGTCCTGCACAGTAATGGTGTACGGGCCAGCGAACTCCTCTGTGGCATCCAGCACGCGGGTTCCATCGACGCGTGCACTGCCGGTGTTGCCCGCCCCGCCCTCACCAACCAGCGGTGATTCCGATTCCGGTACCCGCATGAACACATCGAAGCCGGTGTGATTGGTCGGCAACTGACGGCTTTCACTTGCCTGCAGCAGGCGCTCGGACTGGTCACCGTCGTACTGCACGCGACCATCCACAACAGCAAACGGCTGCTCCCGGGAACGGCTGCCAGCAAACAGGAACTCACCGCTGCCGTTGCGGGAGTTGGCAACGTCCAGCAGCTGCCCTTCGATCTGTCGGATTTCGCTGGCAATCGCCCGGCGCGACTCCGGGGTCTGGGTATCGTTGAGTGCCTGCACCGTGAGCTCGCGCACCCGCTGCATCAGGTTGGTGGCCTGGTCCAGTGCGCCCTCCTCGGTCTGCAATGCCAGCTCGGCGCGGTCCATGTTGCGCTGGAACTGCTCCTGCCCGGCGATGGTCTTCTGCAGGTTCAGCGCGCGGGTGGCGCCGGCCGGGTCATCCGCCGGATTGACGATGCGCTTGCCCGACGCCACCTGTTGTTGAACCTTCAGCAGCCGCGCCTGCTGTTCCAGGATCGAGTTACTGCTGACATTGGAAAACTGACTGGTGGATACGCGCATCGTGGCCTACCTCTGCACTGCGCCGAGAATGGTCTGGAAGAGCGAGTTGGCAACCGTGATGACCTGGGCATTGGCCTGAAACGCCTGCTGGAACTTGAGCATGTTGATGGCCTCTTCCTCAAGGTTGACTCCGGAGACCGCCTCGCGATCTGCCTCGGCCTGGTCGAGGATCCGCTTCTGCGCCTCGGCGTTGGTCTGGGCACGCTGGGTTTCGGTGCCGACCTTGCCCACCACACTGCTATAGAAATCCTGATAGCTGGCCCTGCCGCCGTTCAGACTGCCCTGGTCCGCAAGGCGGGCGAGATTGAGGGCATTGGCATTGTCACCCACACCGGCCTCGTTGACCTCGACCACGAAGCGATCACCGTCAGCCGGTGTGCCGGACGCCTGCACCGCAAAAATCCCCAGGCCATCCAGCGAGACATCCAGTGTCGTACCGGCACTATCGTCGGCCGGATCGTAAGCCAGGGTACCGAGCACATCGCCAGGGTTGTTGGCCGCCGAGATGTCATAACCGGGTGTATCCGCATTGAACGTGAAAATCAGCCCCCCCGTGTCGCGCAGGGCATCGAGTTCCTCGCCGCTCAGTTGTTCAACGGACGGCCGCTCGATGACACCATTGCCGGTGTTGATTGCCTGACCACCCTCGGTGAACTCACCGGCCACCAGAGGGTTTGCCGCCGCAATCTGTCCCGGGCGACGGATTTCCACCGCCATACCCGAGGCGCCATCAGCGGTGGGACGGATCAGGAAAGAGTCGCCGTCACTTGCGCCGCTGTCCGGGAAACTGAAGACCAGACCGTCCCTCGTGAACGGCTCGGAGGGATCACCCACCGGCCAGGATTCACCATCAGATAAGCGGGTCACCCGCCAGTTGCCATCGTCAAGGGTTGCGCGATAATCCGAGCTTGTCAGACGATCAATGCTCTCCGGGTCGAAGCTGACCTGCACCCCGGCATCACCATCATTTCCCTGACGTGGGATGACCTGCGGTGAAGAGAATCGGAAGAAATCACCACCCAGGGCGGCTGCGTCACCGTCGAACTGGACGCCCAGGCGATGTTGCTGATTGAAGGTCTCGCCCACGGTGACGGCAAGACGACCCAGATCATTACGGGTCGGATCCAGCACCTGGCGCCGGAAGTCCATCAGCCCGCCCAGCGTTCCGCCGTTGATCTGGCCGCTGATGCCGATGGGTTCCTTGCCACTGCGCTCGAAGGTGATATCCAGCCGGCTCGGATCGTCGGCGTTGGGCTGGGTACCCAGGGTGCTGGCCTGACTTCCCTGCACCAGCCCCTGCCCATTGCCGATGAACACGTTGATCGAGCCATCACCCTGCTCGACGGTCCGCGTAGCCACCTTCTCCGAGAGTTCCCGCACAAGGTTGTCGCGCTGGTCCAGCAGGTCATTCGGCTGCTGCCCGGTCCGCCCGCGGGCCAGCACGATCTCCTGGTTCAGCGAGGCGATGGAATCCGCCAGGCCGTTGATTTCGGAGACGGTGCTGTTGATCTGGGCATTACTTTCCTCGTCCAGTGCGCGCAGGCGATCGTCGATCAACTGAAAGCGGCTGACCAGGCTGTCCGCCGCCGACAGCATGGCCTGGCGTGCACTGGTGGAGGTGGGGTCATTGGCCACATCGTCGGTGGCGCTGAAGAAATCCTGCAGCGGTCCGGACAGGCCCGCCGCTTCGTCGGCCAGCAGATTATCGACGCGGCCGTTGTACTCGGCGAGCAGGTTCTGGCGCGCCGCATCACTGGTCGCCTGGCGCAAGGCCAGTTCCCGACTCTGATCCACCATGCGCGTGACCGTGGAGGTCTGCGTGCCGGTGCCGACGAAGCCGGCGCCCGTACCCATGGGCGGACGCGCCACCTGCTCCACCCGTTGCCGACTGTAACCCTCGGTGTTGACGTTGGTGATGTTATGCGAGGTAGTCGCGAGCTGCCGCTGGGAAGCCAGCAAACCAGAGATGCTTGTCTGGAAAATGTCGACCATGGGGTGTTAGCTCCTGCGCCGCGGGCGACCTGGCCCGCCGCTGCGACCTGTCAGGTGGATATCGGCATGAAACCCGGTGTCTTGAGTTGCGGCATGGCCGCCTGCATCACCTGGCCGTTCATGATCTGCTGGATCTTGCTGGCATAGCGCGGATCGGTGGCATAGCCGGCCTGTTGCAGCGCGTTGGTGAAAGCCACCGGGTCGTCTGTCACCTCCAGGGCCTTGCTGTAACGCGGGTTCTGCTGCAGGAAATCCAGGTAGTCGCGGAAGCTGTCTTCCAGATTGTCGTAGGCGCGAAACTCCGCCATTTCGCGACCCGCCACGCCGTCCCGGTATTCCACCGTCGACACCCGCACCCGCTCGCCGTCCCAGGTGGAGTGCGCCTTGATGCCGAACAGATTGTGCGCACTGCTGCCATCGCCCCTGCGAATCACGTGCTTGCCCCAACCGGTCTCCAGGGCCGCCTGCGCGACCAGGGCGCGGGGGTCGGCACCGATCTCGTCGGCCGCCTTCACCGCCGCCGGCCAGACCCCGCGGACGAAATCCTCCGGTGTCTCCCAGGCATTGCCGCGATCTCCACGCGACACCGGAGCCGCGGCCGCTTCGATGCTCTTTTCCTTGAAGCCCTCGGCCGGCGGCCGATTGGCCTTGATGGTCGGCGCCACAGGCGCACCATTCCGTGCCGACCCGCTCTCTTTTCCTGCCGCCGGGCCTGCCGCCGGCAGCGGCACGTAATCTTCCAGCCGGCGTCCGCCCTCGACCTGGTCGGTGCCACGATCCAGACCGGCCTGCTGCAGCATCTGTCGCTCGACCATGGCAGCGATACCAAGGCCCTCGCCCTGGCTCATGCTCATGCTCAACTGCTGGTCGTGGAGTTCCTGGAACTGCTCCATCTCGTTACTGGAGAACAGGCCATCGCCGGGTGTGGCCTGACGCATGCTTTTCAGCATGATCTGCACGAACAGGGACTCGAACTGCTTCGCCACCTCGCGGATCCCATCGCCGGACGGATTCTGCAGATCCCGCCGCATGCGCGTGGTCTGGGTGGTATCGAAGATGTTGGCCTCGGGTGCGATGGTCACAGCCTCGCCCTCCTATATGACGATCAGCTCGGCGCGCAGTGCCCCAGCCTGTTTCAGGGCCTCGAGGATGGAGATCAGGTCCCCCGGCGCAGCGCCGACCTGATTCACGGCGTTGACGATCTCCTGCAGTTCGACGCCCGGGCCGAAGAGGAACATCGGGTTACGCTCCTCGATCACCTCAAGATCGGTATCCGGCGTCACCACGGTGTCACCGCGGGCGAACGGCTGCGGCTGGTCGACCTGAAAATCCTCACTGATGGTGACGGTCAGACTGCCGTGGGTAACCGCGGCCGCCCGTACCCGGACATGACTGCCGATGACCACGGTGCCGGTTCGGGAATTCACGATCACGCGCGCCGAGGCCTCGCCCGGATCCACCCGCAGGTTTTCCAGAAAGGCGACAAAGCCCACCCGCTGATCCGCCTGGTGTGGCGCACGCACCGACACCGAAACAGCGTCCCGCGCCTGCGCGGTGCCCTCACCCAGTTCCTCGTTGATGGCATCGGACAGCCGCTTCGCGGTGGTGAAATCCGGCGAATGCAGGTTCAGCACGATGCGGTCCGCGGTGTTGAAATCGGTGGGCACCTCACGCTCGACCGAGGCGCCGTTGGGGATCCGGCCGCTGCTGGGAATATTGATCGAAATCCGGCTGCCATCGGCACCCTCGGCGCCAAAGCCGCCGACGATCAGATTGCCCTGGGCCATGGCGTAGATCTCGCCATCCGCGCCACGCAGCGGAGTCATCAGCAGATTGCCGCCACGCAGGCTGCGCGCATTGCCCAGCGACGAAACGGTGATGTCCACCCGCTGGCCCTGCCGAGCGAAAGCCGGCAGTTCGGCGGTGACCATCACCGCGGCCACGTTGTCGGTCTGCAGGTTCTGGTTCGGTGGCAACTGGATACCCTGGGCCGAGAGCATGCTGCGGATGCTCTGCACCGTGAACGGTGTCTGCGTCGTACGGTCGCCCGTGCCGTCCAGCCCCACCACCAGGCCGTAGCCCACCAGCTGGTTGCTGCGCACGCCCTGGACGTCGGCCAGATCCTTGATCCGCTCGCCGTTCTGGGCGACGGCTGGCAGCATTACCAGAATCAGCAGCAGCGCCAGCAGATATCGGCTCATTGCTCGCATGGTCATGTCCTCAGAACGGCCAGATCGGTGAGTTGAGAATGCGCTGACCCCAGCCCATGCGGTTGGAGTCCGCCAGCGTGCCGCTGCCGGTGTAGGCGATCTGCGCATTGGCCACCCGGGTCGAGGACACGGTGTTGTCGGGCCGCACGTCATCCGGCCGGATCAGACCAGTCAGGGTGACGTATTCGTCGCCGTGGTTGATGGTGAGTTTCTTCTGTCCCTGAACCACCAGCACGCCACTGGGATGGATCTCCAGCACAATGGCGGTGAGGGTTCCGGTCAGCGCGTTCTGCTGGTCGACCCCGCCGCCACCGTTGAAGTCGCGCCCCGCAGTGGAACTGGCCGACAACGGGTTCCCGCCAATAGTGATGTCACGGCCAAAGATCGAGGGCGCCCCGATGTTGACGTCGCTGTTCTTGCTGACCGTGGTGTTGGCCTGCTTGCTGGCCCCGGTTTCCTCTTCCAGCAGGATCGTGATCAGATCACCGGGCCGCATCGCCGTGCGGTTTTCGAACAGCCGCTGGTCACGTCCGGCCTGGAAGATCGAACCGTTAGCCTCGCGCGGGATCTCCTGTACCACCGGTTCGGGCAGCTTCGGCGGATCCTCGTAGTTCGGCGCGCTGGCACAGGCGGCGAGCAAACCGCTCATCAACGCCACACCCAGTAATTTCTTCATGGCAGTGCCCTCGGCCACGTCGACCCGACGCGGCTAGACGTTATTGGTGATGAACTGGAGCATCTGATCGGCGGAGGAAATTGCCTTGGTGTTGGTCTCGAAAGCCCGCTGGGTCTCGATCATGTTCACCAGTTCCTCGGCGATATTGACGTTGGAACTCTCCAGAGCACCCTGCATGATCTGGCCCAGGCCGTTGAGGCCGGGTACACCCACCTGCGGCGTGCCGCTGGCGGCAGTTTCGGCGTACAGATTGGAGCCCAGGGGTTCGAGGCCGGCAGGGTTGACGAACTCAGCCAGCTGGATATTGCCGACCTGTATCGGCGCCGCCTGACCGGCCACCGAGGCGGTGACGGTGCCATCCTTGCCGATGGTCACCTGATCGGTGTTCGGTGGCAGCGTGACGTTGGGCTGTAGCAACTGACCACCGGAGGTCACCATCTGACCGTCAGCGTCGACCTGAAATGTGCCGTCGCGGGTGTAGGCAAGATCACCGTCCGATTGCAGGATCTGGAAGAAGCCCCGGCCCTCGATGGCCATATCCAGCGAATTCTCGGTCTGCACGACATTGCCCTGGGAATGCTGCTTCTCGGTGGCCACGACGCGCACGCCGGTGCCGAGGTTCAGGCCTGTGGGCAGCAGCGTGTCCTGGGTCGCCTGGCCACCGGCCTGACGCACATTCTGGTAGATCAAATCCTGGAACACCGCCCGGTCCTTCTTGAAACCGGTGGTGTTGACGTTGGCCAGGTTGTTCGACACCACCTGCATGCGCGTCTGCTGCGCGTCCAGGCCGGTCTTTGCCACCCACAATGCTGGATTCATGATTCTGTCCTCATCCTGTTCGCGATCTTGGGGAAACACTGCTTTAACAGCGTGCCCCTCCTTCGCACTGTTCCGGCTGTGATCAGCCCTGCATCCGCAGCAGGCGGCTGCTGGAGGCGTCGTTTTCCTCGGCAAGACTCAGCATCTTGACGTGGGTCTCGAACTGTCTTGCGTTGTCGATCAGTTGCACCAGGGCCTCCACCGAATTGACGTTGCTGCCCTCGAGCACACCACTGTTGAGCTGTATCCGCGCGTCCCCCGGCAGCACCTCGCCGTTGGTCTGCCGGAACAGGCCATCCTCGCCCTTGGCAAGCTGCTCCAGATCCGGGTCGACCAGCTTGATCCGGTCCAGCACGGCCATTGCCTCGGGCGGCTGTCCGGTGGGCACGATCGAGATCGTGCCGTCGGTACCGATCTCGATCTTGTCCGCCGGTGGGATCGCCACCGGCCCGTTCTCGCCCATCACGGGCTGCCCGGCGCCGTTCTCCAGCAGACCCATCGAGGACACCCGCAGATCACCCCGCCGGGTATAGGCCTCGTTACCATCCGCCGCCTGCACCGCGATCATGCCCTTGTCGCTGACCATCACATCCAGATCACGGCCGGTGGCCATGGCCGTGCCGGGACGGAAGTCGTGTCCCACCGAGGTCTCCGAGGAGTACACCCGGCTGGCATAACCCGGTCCCTGAACCGGCTGCGAAATCAGCTGATCCAGATCCTGACGAAAACCCGGCGTATTGACGTTGGCCAGGTTGTGGCTGGTGTGTTGCTGCGCCTGCATGCTGTGCTTGGCGCCCGTCATTGCCAGATAGACGAAACGGTCCATGGCGATTACCTGATGTTGAGGATTTCCTGGGTGACCTGATCCTGGGTCGAGATCATCTTGGCGTTGGCCTGGAAGTTCCGCTGCGCGGTGATCATGTTCACCAGTTGCGCGGTGATATCGACGTTGGACTGCTCCAGGGCGCCCGCCTGCAGGCCGCCCAGCCCCGACTGACCCGGGGCACCGACGATCGGCGCGCCGGATTCGAAGCTCTCGGCCCAGGCGGTGTCACCCAACTGGCTCAGCCGTTCCGGGTTGGGGAAGCGGGCCAGCGCCACCTGCCCCAGCACACGTGCCTGCCCGTTGGTGAAGCGGCCGAAGATGCTCCCATCGTCACCCACATCCAGGCCCGCGAACTGACCGGCGGTGAAACCATCCTGGCGCAGTTCGGCGACACTGAACGGCGTGCCGAACTGGGTCAGGCGGGCGAAGTCGAGATCGATCTCGAGATCATCGGCACCATCAATCGGGAATGTGCCAGTAAAAACCGAGCCATCGGTACCGTCCCCCGCCAGAGATTCGAAGCGGCCGTTACTCGCGAAAGTGACGGTGGAAACCTGCGCAGGCTCGTTTTCGATTTCGGTATAAACTTCCCATTCCCGCTCATTCTCGGTCTTGCGGAAATACAAGGTCGCCGACTGCGGATTACCCAGCGAGTCAAACACCGTGGTGGAAGTGGACTCGTTGAAGGTGCTCGGGTCGGTGGGATCGAAAGGCTCTTCCGGCGCCGCGGCGTTCGCGTTCAGGTTGGCGATCAGCTCCAGTTCGCTGGTCGCGCGGGGATCCACATCGCCGGTATCCACGGTCAATGGCCCCAGCGCACCGGTCAGTTCACCATCCACATTGGCCTGGTAGCCGGTCAGGCGTTTGCCCTCGGCATTGATGATCTGGCCGTTACGATCCACCTCGAAGGCACCAGCGCGGCTGTAGGCGATATCGCCGCCATCATCCAGCCGGAAGAAGCCGGTGCCGTTGACCGCCAGATCCAGGCTGTTCTCGGTGAACTCGAACTGACCCTGACTGAACTGCTGGCGGACATTGCTGAGTTTGGCGCCCTGCCCGACCGCATTCTGCGAGATACCCAGCTGGCTGGAGGCGAACACATCGGCGAATTCCGCCCGCGACCCCTTGAAGCCGACGGTGCCGGAGTTGGCGATGTTGTTGCTGGTGACGTTCAGGTCTGCCGACGCGGCGTTCAGCCCGGATAACGCGATATTGAAACTCATGGTCTGACTCCTTACTGAATATGCCGAACCGCAGACAGACTGCGGTCACCAAGCCCGACAAGACTGAGCATGGGGCTTTCGCCACCCTTGCCCAGGGAAACACTGTCCACGGTGGCGCTGGCGAGCACATCAAGCCCCGTGCTCCGACCCTCGCTGATCGACTCGGCACGGATGGTGTAGCGGCCCGCCGGCTGCTGCTGGCCGTTCTCGCCCAGCCCATCCCAGGCGAAGCTCACCTGGCCACCGCTCTGCTGCCCCAGGGGCAGTTCCGCGACCCGTTCGCCCGCTGCATTCTGAATCGTGACGTTGACCTCACCGGCGCCCGACGGCAGCTTCACCGCGCCGGCAAGCATGCCGTTTTCCGGCAGATACCCATGGCCGCTTTCCACCAGCACATTGCGCCCCACCAGACCCGCGGCACGCAGGCCCTGATCCGTGGCCATGCTGCTGGCGAACCGGTCAAACGACTTCTGCAGATCACCCACCCCACTGGCCGTGGTCAGATGGGCGAGCTGGCCCAGAAACTCGCCGCTCTCCATGGGCTCGAACGGGTCCTGGTTCTGGAACTGGGCGATCATCAGCTTCAGGAAAGCCTCGCCACCCAGCTCGTCCATGCTCTGCCCGACCGCGTCCTTTGGTTGCTTGCGGTCCAGATCGCTGACCTGGCTGTTATTGATTGCGTCCAGCATCAAACCGGCTCCTATTGCTGCCCAAGACGTAGGGTCTGCAGCAGCAGATCCCGTGAGGTGCTCATGACTTCAACGTTGTTCTGGTAGGAGCGGGAGGCGGACATCATGTTGACCATCTCCTCCACCGTGTTGACGTTGGAGCGGTAGACATAACCATTCTCGTCCGCCTCCGGGTGATCCGGCATATGCAGCGCCTGCGGCGTTGCCTGGCTCTCGATAATGCCGCGCATCTGCACACCGCCATGGCCACCGCCGGGCTGTCCGGCCGCCGCCTGCTCCAGCGCTGCGGCAAACACCGGATTGCGTGCCCGATAGGCCTGCTCCGGTGTGCCGGCAACGGTCTCTGCATTGGCCAGATTGCTGGCAGTCATGTTCAGCCGCAGCGATTGTGCGTTCATGGCCGAACCGGCGGTATCAAACACCTTGAAAATGGACATGGCTTACTCTCCGCGTATCGCGCCGATCAGACCGGTAATCCGGTTACCGAGGAAGTTGAGGCTGGCCTGGTAGTTGACGGCGTTCTCGGCAAACTTGGCCTGCTCCACCTGGGTTTCGACGGTGTTGCCGTCCAGCGCCGGATTGAACGGCACGCGATACTGCAACTGCGCGCCACCGGGCCCCGTTGCCGAACCACCAGCCGGAATGTGCCTGGCGTCGGTACGCTGGAGTTGTAAACCGCCCCCCTTGCCGTCGCCGGCAGCAGCCCGCAGTGCCGACTTGAAGTCGAAATCGCGAGCTTTGTAATCCGGTGTATCGGCGTTGGCCAGGTTCTGCGAGAGCACCTGATGCCGTTCCGAGCGCAGCTTCAGGGCTGCCGCCGAAACACCAAAGGCCTTGTCGAGAGAGAGGGTCATGCCGCGCTCCACCGCCGCAACTAAACGTGCAGACGGTATTGCGAAAGCTGTGCCATTCGGCATGAAAGGTAGGAAGAACTGTTAATTATTCGATCAATTTCATTGCGTTACAGGCAGGGCTAAAGTTCTTTTCTTTCCTGCCGATAGCCCTACGGAGACAAAAGGCGCCGGAAAACCGGCAAGCCGGCGGCAACCGTTTGCCGCAACCGCCCGTATCAATGGAGTTCAGACGGCAACCGTCTGACGGCGTCGATACATGACGCCGTTCTCGCCCCGAATCATTTCCAGATCATCCATGTGGCGACTCAGCGACTCCGACGCGCCGACGATGAGATAGCCCCCGGGATTCAGTTGCCGACACATGCGCCGCAAAATGTCCTCGCGCGTCTGCGGCGAGAAATAGATCAATACATTCCGACACAGGATCAGCTCGAAGCGGCCGAGGCCGCTGAAGGACTCCAGCAGATTGTGTGTCTGTGCCCGGACCCGTCCGCGAACCTCCGGTCGCACCTGCCAGCCGTTGGCGACTTTCTCGAAGTAGCGCTGCAGACGTTCCGGAGACAGACCGCGTCGAATGGCCGACTCGTTATAGATTCCGCTCTTGGTCGTGGCGACCATGGACGGCGAAAGATCGGTTGCCAGGATTTCGGCATCCAGCGCCACCCCACGCGCCTTCAGCTCCTGCAGCGCGATGCTGACCGAGTAAGGCTCCTGCCCCGAGGAACAGGCCGCCGACCAGATTCGGATGCGGCGCTGCCCGGCCGCGGCCAGTTCCGGGAAAATACGCTGCTGCAGATTGGCAAACGGGTAGATATCGCGGAACCAGCTGGTCTCATTGGTCGTCATGGCCTCGATCACCTGGCCACGCAGGCTACTCTCGACGGGCCGTTGCATCCGCTGCACCAGGGCACCGAGATCGGCCAGGCCCTCACGCGCCATCAGTGAGCCCAACCGACTCGTGACCAGGTATTGCTTGTTATCCCCAAGCAGAATGCCGCAGGACTCCTCCAGCAAGCGCCGGAAGGCCTGGAAATGCTCTGGCGCAATCTGTCTGGTCACGCGGAAATCCCCATGGCAACGACTCTGCGCCAGATGCCGTCGAAAATCCGACGGTCTGGGGCTGGCGCCCTGGCGATAGACAGGAGCGCCGACATCAGGCGCAGACACTATCAAGACGCTCCAGAACCCTGGCAGCCAATTCATCCGGCGCAAACTTGGCAAGAAAGCCATCGGCGCCAACACGTTCCGACATGCCCTCGTTGAACACGCCGCTCAGGGACGTATGCAGCAATATGTAGAGCGACTTGAGTTGTTCTGCCTCCCGCAGCCGCGCAGTCAGCGTGTAGCCGTCCATACGGGGCATTTCGATGTCCGAAATTACCATCAGCAAGCTATCGAGCGCGGAGGCATTCTCCGAATCACGCCAGGCCATCAAAACCTCCAGGGCCTCCTCGCCATTCTTCGCCAGATGAACTTCGAACCCGAGTTGTTCAAGCGTGCCGTGCACCTGTCGACGCGCGACAATGGAGTCATCCACCACCAGAATCGAGTAGTTGGCAGCCCGGTCACGCACATCCTGTCCGGTTTCCATCTGGACTGCCTGGTCCATCACGTTCACCTCGGCCAGCACCTTTTCCACATCGAGTATCTGCACCAGGCGATCGTCGACGTCGGTCACCCCGGTCAGGTAAGCACTGCCAGAGGCGCCACTGGGCGGTGGCAGGATCTCCTGCCAGTTGAGATTGACGATGCGATCCACTGCCGCGACCTTGAATGCCTGCACACTCCGGTTGTACTCCGTGACAATGATCAGGCTGGCCACATCCGGCGCCAATGGCACGCCGCCCGTGGCCTGAGCCAGGTCCAGGACCGGGATGGTCTTGCCGCGTATCCGAGCGACGCCACAGATGGCCGGGTGCGCATGCGGCAGGCGCGCCAGCTTCGGCGTCGCCATGACCTCGCAGACCTTGAACACGTTAATCCCGAAATACTGCCCGCTGGCCAGGCGAAACAGCAATAGCTCCAGACGGTTCTGCCCCGCCAGGTTGGTGCGCTGGTCGACGGATTCGAGAATTGTGCTCATGCCGAAATCCTTCCTGAAACGGTCCCGTGCTGACGGCCGATGGCGCCGCACAGCGCCTTTTCTTTCATCGGTTCGCATTATGTATCGGCCGCCTCGCCGCGAGCTTGAGCAAACGCCCTGGCATCCGTCGGTGGCGCAGTTATTGCTTCCGAAATCGAAAGAGCAGGGTATCGTGGAGCTTCACGGTGGAATCAGTTCGCAGGCGTCAGCAACCGGGCACTCGACCCCCACGCGGTTCTGCCCGCGTCAAAAAGACGGCACAGATCATGGCGACGCTGTTGCTCGGGCTACCGCTGATTGTTGCGGCCGAGGGCATCCAGTCGCTGGACAGCATCCGCGACGCCATCGAGGCCTATGCGCTGGAGGAGTTGGTGCATGATCCGGAGCGCGACTCGGTGAGCGTCGGGCGACTCGATCCGCGGCTGCGTCTCCACCACTGCGATGCACCACTGCAGGCGTTTCGCAATCCCGGCAACCGACGCGGTGGCCGCAGCACCGTGGGCGTGCGCTGCACGGGCAGCCAGCCCTGGACCATCTACGCCTCGGTGCAGGTCGAGAGCCGCGCCACGGCATTGGCCCTGGCGCGCTCCATGGGCCGAGGTGATCGCATCCAGGCGCAGGACCTGACCGAAACCGAGATCAACCTGGCCGAGTTGCCGCATGGCCACTACAGTGACGCGGAGCGACTGATCGGCATGCAGTTGCGTCGTTCGGTCCGGGCAGGAGAAATCCTCAGCCCGCTACTGGTGGCGGCGCCGAACCTGGTAACACGAGGTGAGACCGTGATGGTCACCGCCGCCGCTGGCGGCACGCAGGTCACCATGCAGGGTGAGGCCCTGGATAGCGGTGCCCTGGGTGATCGCATCCGCGTGCGCAACAACCGATCCGATCGCGTGGTTGAGGGCGAAATCGTCGAACGTGGACGAATCAGAGTTCTGATGTAGGGGAACGCTCGAGGCTTTTCCCGAAAAATTTTTCAAGCAAAGGCTAAAGATTCCTGTGACCGGGTCGACAGTTCTGGAAACGGGATCTTTCAGGGAGCGAGACAGCATGACGAATCCGATCAATAACGGCAGCAAACCGCCGCTGGATCGTCCGCTCGGCGAATCGCAGCGAAACCGCGCAGCAGTCGGCGATGCTCAGACCACCGCGAGTGGCCAGCAGCAGCCGGCCACGGAGGCCGGAAACCGGGACAGCGCGAGCCTTTCGCCACGGCTGCAGGCAGCTCTTGACGGCATCCGACAGACCCCGGATGTGGATCAGGCCCGTGTCGACGCGCTGCGTCAAAGCATTGCCGACGGATCCTACCCCGTCGATGCGGACAAGATCGCCAACCGCATGATTGACCTGGAGCGTCTGCTTGAGCGCTGAAGACAACAGCTCTCCCTCGATGCATGGGCTTTTCCAGCGCCTCGACGGGGTGCTGGATTCCTTGTGTCTGGTGTTGGAGGAAGAGCAGCGATGGGCCATTGAACGCCCCGAAAAACCCGACCAGGGTCTGCTCCACCGCAAGGTGGAATTGCTGCAGCAGGTCGAGGGGCTGGACCAGGAGAGACAGCACCTGCTGCAGGTCGCCGCGCTGGAAAACACGCCGGCGGGCATGCAAGCGCTGCTGGAGGAAACGGGCGATGCCGTTGCCACAGCGCAATGGGCACGGCTTCTGGAGCGCCTGCGACACTGTCAGATGCTGAACGAGACCAATGGCAGCGTGATCCGGCAGCAAATCAATCGTGGGCAACATCTGCTGGCGGCACTGCGTGGCGATCCCAATAACGAACGGCCGGATTACCAGGCAGACGGTGGCCGCTCCCTGGCCGGCGGGCGTGAACTGGGCCGCGCCTGACGCCCCCTACCCTCTGTTGTTTACCGGCATTGGATCGAACGACGGCGGTAGTTGCACACCACGATTACCGCTGCTCTCCGAGAGCGCTTCAACGTCCCCGGACCGGTCCCGAATGACGCCCCCCTCACGACGATGGATTGCCTCTTCGGCATCTTCATTCAGTACCGTGATACTGATGCGTCGATTGATCGGGCTATCCGGGTTCTCGGCATCAAACAGGACGCGATCGGCCAGACCCATGACCTGGACCACCCGGTCGGTCTCGATACCCCCGCGCANCAGTGCGCGTCGGGCAGCATTGGCTCGATCCGCAGACAGCTCCCAGTTATCGTAATCACCGTTACCGGCAAAGCCGATTGCGTCGGTGTGCCCGGTGATCGCGATGCGATTGGGGACGCTATTCGCCACCTGGGCAAACTCCCGGAGAATNAGCTCGGCATAATCCTTGAGCTCTGGCGAGCCCAGNTCGAACATNGGTCTGTTCNTGCGATCGACGATCTGGATGCGCANNCCCTCCGGNGTGATATCCAGGAACANCTGATCCTTGAACGGCTCCAGCGCCTGACTCTTGCCAATGGCCTCTTCCAGCTCCATCTGAAGGGCTTCCAGTCGCTGCTCCTGCTCCTCGCTCCAGGTGCCGGACCAGCCCGGCGACTCCGAGCGCTGCATCGCCCAGCCNGAGGTCCGTTGAAGCACGGTACCCTCGCCGCGGGCTTCCAGGGGGATATTGCCCAGGTCGATGGCCACCTCGGAACCGCCGTCAAAATCCACCAGCGACGGCGGTCCACCGCCCTGACCGGCCTCGACCAGCGTCGGATTACGGAAATAGTCGGCGATGCCGCGGCGCTGGGATTCGTCCATCGCCGTGACCAGCCAGAGCACGAGAAACATGGCGAACATGGCGGTCATGAAGTCGGCGAAGGCCACCTTCCATGAACCACCATGGTGGCCGGCCTTCACCTTCTTCACCCGCTTGACGATGATCGGACGCTGCTTGTCCTGCATGGTTTAGCCCGCCCGCCTGAGACCAGTCATCGTTGGCCTTCCGGATTGAGGCGTCGTCATCCCGGACGTTAAATCCGGCATCACGCCGCTCCCTCGGCTGAAGCTTCGGGCTTGCGACCCTTTACGTAGTCCTCCAGCTCGGAAAAGCTCGGCCGCTCCGCCTCGTACATGACCTTGCGACCGAACTCGATGGCCAGGACCGGCTTGTAGCCGTTGAGGATTGCAACAAGCGTGACCTTGATGATGTGCAGGAACTTGGATTTCTCGCGAGCCTGATGCTCTATTGCGGCCGACAGGGGTCCGACAAAGGAGTAGCCGGCCAGAATGCCGAGGAAGGTGCCGATCAGCGCCGCTGCCACCAGCTCGCCGATGGTCGCCACGGGGCCGTCGATCGAGCCCATGGCGATGACGATACCGAGGATTGCCGCGATCACGCCGAAGCCGGGCAATGCATCCGCCACCCGATTCACCGCGTGGGCCGCCTGTTCCTCTTCCTCGTGCAGGGTCTCCAGCTCATGCTCCATCAGGGCTTCCAGTTCGTGCGGATTCATGCTGCCACCAACCATCAGACGCAGATAATCCATCAGGAACTCCATCGCATGATGTTCCTTGGTGATGTCGGGATATTTCCGGAACAGCTCGCTGTTCTCCGGGTCGTCGATGTCCGCCTCGATAGCCAGCAGACCCTCGCGCTGGGATTTCTGAAACAGCTCGTAGAGCATCGCCAGCAGATCCATGTAGGTTGCCTTGCCNTACGGCGAGCCCTTGAACACCAGCGGGATGAAGGCGAANACCTGTTTCACGACCTTGCCGGGATTGGCAATCAGAAACCCGCCAAATGCAGCACCGAAGATGATCAGTAACTCGAATGGCTGCCACAGGATGGCCAGATTGCCACCGTGGGCCATGTACCCGGTGATCACCGAGAAGATGACCAGGACGATGCCGACCACGATCAACATGCGGTGATTCCTCCTGCCTGCATAACCGGTTGCGCCGCGCCGTCAGTCGGTCGCATGCTACGAACACCATCGGCGCGCCATGAGCTCATGTGAGCAATAACGGCCGCATGACAGGAAACTGAAGCCGCCCATCCGATCCGTCTCAGGAAGCCGACGCTCGGAAACGACAACGAACGGACGCACAAACAACAGCCGCCATGGATCAGCAGCCCCTTCGATTGAGCGACTACGTGAAGCACCTCGCCGAAGTCGCACTGCCCGTCCAGGCGCGCAGCCTGGAAACGCTGCGACGGGTCGACGTCGAAGCCCTGACCAATACCGAACTCGCGACCATCATGTATCGCGACCCGGCTTTGTGCATCAGCCTGCTGGCCCGCGCTGCCGCGCTGCAGAAACGACCGGAAAACCGGATCGCCACGGTCGACCAGGCGATTCTTCTGCTCGGCACCCGCGGCAGCCTGCACTGGGCCCTGCAACAACCGGTTGCCGAACAGGAACTCGATCACGGCAATCTGCGCGTTTACATGGATCTTGTCGCCAATGCCATCCATGCCTCGCTGCAGGCGACTGCCTGGGCCGTCCGGCGCTACGATGTGCTGCCCGCCGAGATCAGAACAGGTGCACTGATCCCCCTGATCGGGCAACTCTGTCTGCTCAGCGCGGATCCGAAGCTGTTGCGTGAGGTCGTGGATGCCGAGGACCAGCACCCGTACAACCGTCACTGCGCCGCCTATGCGGTGCTCGGCTTTACCCTGAGTGAGCTGAGTGCGGGTCTCATTCAAAAGCTGAGGTTACCAGTCGGAGCGCTGGAGCAGCTACTGCCCGACCGCATCGAGGGACGTCGTATGCTCGGGCTCAGTCTGGCAGCTTCGCTCACCGATCTGAGCGTGCTCGGACCGCAGCATCCGGACATGAAAACCATCGTCGAGGTCATCGCGCGCTACAACGGCATGAACACCTCACTGATGCTCCAGGATATCGGTATCCAGGCCCGTGAGGCCGCGGCCCACCCCTGCGCCGGCAACGCCATACCGTGGCGCTGGCTGTGCGAGCCACCTTCGACTCTGGACGGCCAGGCGCCTCTGCTTCTGCCGGGAACGCTTTGCCTGGCGCCGCGCATGGATCTCACCGACCGTTTGAAGAATCTTTGCCGACGACCGCCGAACCTGCGTACCGAGCGGGAATTGGCATTGAAGCATTCGTACACCCAGCCGGCCGACAGCACCATTCTGCTGGCTCTGAAAACCCTGCACCATGGTCTCGGCCTGGCCCGCGCCATTTATTTCCGGCTGGATCCTGCAGACGAAAGCATTCGGCCTTACATGACCCTTGGCTGTGACGGCAACCCGCTGCTTCCGGAGCTTTTCCTCACAGTCAGCCCCGGCTCGCGCCTGCGCCCGTACCTGCGGGACGGGCAGTGGATGAGACTGGATGCCCGGCAGCTGCGCGACCTGCTCGGCGTGACCCACCATCCATCTCACCGGGTGTTCGTCTGCGAGCAAGCCCTGATCGCGCCAATCCGGACTGCTGATGGCCTCCAGGGCCTGCTTTATGCGGACCAGGGCAGCAACGACTGTGGGCTGCACGAGACCGCGGTCCAGGGTTTCCCCGATACCTGCCACGCACTGGAGACCGGGCTCAGCCACCTGCACCTACCGCAACTGCTGTCACTGGATTGACATCGTCCTGCCATGAACTGGCCATCTCCCGGCGCTAAGGTCCCGTTATCAAAACGGAAATGGAGGAACCAATCATGGCACGCAAGTCACCGGTCGAGTTGCATCGTATCGCCCTGTCCATGCATTACAGGGGGCACGCTCCGTCACTGATCGCCGATATGCTGGGCCTGCATCCGGGCGCCCTGAGGAACTGGCTTTCCAGTCAGGCTTGCGCCACCCTCGATCAGCGGTCCCGCGACGGCATGCGACGTCGTTAATGAAGGCCCGGAAACTCAGGCTCTGAATCACGGTCAAAGCTGCCAGACGGGTGTTCACTGGGAGCACCTTCTATATACTGGCCAAAACAACATCAGTGTCAGGCTCCGTTGACAACTTGCGTCGCGCAAGCTGGCCATCGCCTGAACCGGCGCAGTGTCCTCTCGGGCCGACTATGGGAAGGTTGCAATGGAGTTTGACCCGCTTCTTCTGTCCCGCATTCAGTTCGCCTTCGTCGTCTCGTTCCATATCATCTTCCCGGCCTTCACCATCGGCCTCGCCTCTTTCATCGCCGTACTCGAAGGCCTCTGGTTCAAGACCGGCAATCCGGTCTACCTGCAACTTTCCAAGATGTGGATCAAAGTCTTCGCCGTTTCCTTTGGCATGGGCGTGGTCTCGGGCATCGTCATGTCGTTCCAGTTCGGCACCAACTGGAGTGAACTGTCCTATGCCTCGGCCAACTTCCTGGGTCCGATCCTCAGCTACGAGGTGGTCACCGCCTTCTTTCTGGAGGCGACGTTCCTGGGCGTGCTGCTGTTCGGCCGCGACAAGGTGCCGCAGGGCATGCACCTGTTTGCCGCCATCATGGTCGCGGTGGGAACCTTCATCTCCTCGTTCTGGATCCTGTCGGCCAACAGCTGGATGCAGACCCCGGCCGGCATCGAGATCATCAACAACCGGGTCGAGGTGATCAGCTGGATCGAGGCGATCTTCAACCCCTCGTTCCCCTACCGCTTCGCTCACATGGTGCTGGCCGCATTCCTCACCACCGGCTTCTTCGTGATCGCGGTCAGCGCCTGGTATCTGCTGCTGAACAAATCCCGCGAATACGCCAAGGTCATGTTCTCAATGACCCTCTGGCTGGTCACGATCATGGCGCCATTGCAGGTCTTTGTCGGTGATCTGCACGGGTTGAACACGCTGGAACATCAGCCGGCCAAGATCGCGGCCATGGAGGGTAACTGGGAGACCCGGGGCCAGGTGCCGCTGCTGCTGTTCGCGATTCCGGATCAGGAAGCGGAGATGAATCACTTCGAAATCGGCATCCCCGGACTTGCCAGCTTTATCCTGAAACACGACATGGATGGCGTGGTGCCAGGCCTCAAGGACTGGGCACCAGAGGACCGGCCACATGTGGCGACGGTGTTCTGGTCGTTCCGCGTGATGGTGGGCATTGGCATGTTGATGGTGCTGGTGGCGGCACTCAGCCTGTTGCTGCGCTACCGGGGCACGCTGTTCGTCAATCGTGGTTTCCTGCGTCTGTGTGCCTGCATGATGCCGCTACCCTTCGTTGCCGTGCTGGCAGGCTGGATCACCACCGAGATGGG
>SL_7KL_010_BRINEDRAFT_10000047_pt1 | contig 47252 bp, 32 predicted proteins | sample SodLak_010_BRINE_FD_10663 | JGI IMG/M metagenome (IMG submission 10663)
CATGAACGCTTTCTGAAAACGTTAACTCAGCCCCTAAGCTTTGTTTTTGTCATGCTGGGGATTTATTTTTCGCTACGTCTTTTTGTTCTTCCCCCGGATCTCAAGGCCACTTTAAGCACCTCTTTCCAAGCTGTGGGAACCTTTATTTTGTTCTGGGTCATTTATCGCTTGATTGAACCGTCTTCCTTTTTATTTTATTCCTTCTCCAAGGCCTTTGATACGGATCTTACGGAGGAACTTAAATCCTTTATCGTTACAATTCTGAAAACGTTAGTTGTGATTGTCGGGTTTTTATCTATTTTACAAACCTTTGGGATCAACGTGGCCGCTTTTCTTGCCGGGTTAGGGCTTGTCGGTATGGCGGTTGCCTTTGCCGCCCAGGATACGATTAAGAACCTATTTGGGTCTTTGATGATCTTTACGGACCGCACTTTTCGTAAGGGGGACTGGATCAAAACACCGGATGTGGAAGGAACCGTCGAAGATATTGGCTTGCGTTCCACTGTCATTCGTCAGTTTGATAAAGCAATTGTTATTATTCCCAATGCGCGATTAATGGGGGCGGCGATTACTAATTTTTCGCGCATGACTCAACGGAGGATTACGTGGCGATTCGGGCTGACTTATGAAACGTCCTCTCAGCAGCTTGAAAGTATTGTTAAAAATATTCGTCAATGGTTGGAGGAAAACCCTGATATTGAATCGGATCCTCAAAAGGTGACCACCTTAATTCATGTGGATCAGTTCAATACCTCATCGATTGATATTTTCTGCTATTTTTTCACAAAAACGACCAACTGGGCTCAATTCATGGCTATAAAAGAACAAAGTATTCTCGCGTTTAAAAAAATCATTGAAGAAGAAGGGGCGTCTTTTGCGTATCCTAGCCGCACAATGTATGTCAAAGAGGACCAAGCCAAAGGCAAGGGGCTAAAGATAGATCAATTAGCTAAGCGAAAAGCTTAAACGCTCTTGATTCTCGAATCTGTTTGGAGATACTCTAGGGGAAAGAAATAGAGAAAAGACCTATGGAAAAATCAGCTTTATCTTTTGAGGCCGCCATGCAAGAGTTAGAAACCCTTGTGCGACGCCTTGAAGCCGGACAGGTTTCTTTAGAAGAAGCCATGACGTGTTATGAACGAGGCGTTTTTTTACAACGCCTTTGTGATAAAAAACTCAAAGAAGCCCGCTTACGTGTTGAAAAAATGTCAACCGATGAAGACGGACGTCCCACAACAGAGACCTTTACACACCAACAAGATATCGTCCCCACAGATCAGGAGTCTTAAATACAATGTCTCTTTTTTTCATACCCTTTGTTAACCTTTTGTTTACAATCTTAAATTTGTACATTTGGGTGGTTATTTCCAGTATTATTTACAGTTGGCTTGTGAACTTTAGCGTGATCAACATGTCAAATCATTTTGTTGTGGTGATCGGGGATTTTCTGTTTCGGGCCACAGATCCTGTCTTAGATCCTATTCGTCGGTGTTTGCCAGAATTAGGAGGACTTGATTTGTCCCCTTTGGTTTTAATCTTGCTTATACACTTTTTCCAAGAGATTTTAAAAGCCGTGATGGTTTCTCTGTAGGCGAGTATGACAATTCTCATAGATGGTGCCCACACGGCACGTTGTTTTCAAAATGTGATTAAGCAGGATGTCGTTCACCTAAAGAGTCAGGGTATTCACCCGGGATTGGCGATTATCCGTGTAAAGGGGGATCCTGCCAGTGAAATTTATGTGCGTCATAAATTAAAGGCAGCGGACAGAGTCGGGATCCATGTCAAGGATCTTGCTTTCCCCAAGGATACATCTCAGCAAGATTTGAATCGTCGGATACAATCTCTTGGGGCCGATCCCAGTATCCACGGAATGATTGTCCAGCTTCCTTTGCCGTTTTCGTGGGATCCGTTTTCTACAATTCAATGCATCCCCCACGCCAAAGATGTCGATGGTTTGACATTTCAAAATGTAGGTTTGCTTGCCTGCCAGAGAGAGACGTTTGTTCCTTGTACGCCCCTAGGTATTACTATTCTTTTAAAACGCTATCACCCGACATCTTTATCGGGGCAAGATGTTGCCATTGTGGGGAGGTCAGCTCTTGTCGGAAGGCCATTAAGCCATGTATTGAACGGCCAAAACTGTACAGTCACTTTGCTTCATTCCCATTCGAAAGAGCCCTGGGTCAAAACGGCCCAAGCTGATATCGTGATTTCTGCCGTGGGGTCGTCGTGTCTTGTGCAAGACACTTGGATTAAACCTGGGGCCACGGTTATTGATGTTGGAATCACCAAAAACCCGAACACTCATCACATTACGGGGGATGTGGATTTTCCTCATGTCAAGGAAATTGCCGGCGCCCTGACCCCCGTTCCCGGAGGTGTTGGCCCTATGACCGTCGCCTCGTTACTTTATAATACACTTAGCGCTGCGCGAAAACAGCATGACATGTCCTTTCTCAAACTTCCGTTGGATCCCATACAAAGTTCATGGCAATGCTTACAAAGTGTATAGATGAATTTTCCGGCGCTGTACGGGGGGCCGTTCTGAGTGTGGATTTCGGGGATAAACGCGTAGGACTTGCCCGTGCGGATTCGCGTTATCCCATTGCAAGTCCGTACGATGTCATTACCTACAAAGCCTACAAACATTTAATTGCTGAGCTTTTGAAAATAATTGACAGGGAAGACATTAAGGGAATTGTTTGTGGTTATCCCCTTCATATGGACGGAACCGAAGGGGTACGGTGTCAAAAGACGTTGGATTTCGTTTCCCGGCTTCAAACCGGTTTTACAGGTCCCATATTATTATGGGACGAACGCCTAAGCACGGTGCAGGCCCAAGACCACCTTCTTCACATGGATGTGTCCCGTAAACGTCGTCGTGACGTTATTGATAAGATGGCGGCTGTTTATATTTTGCAGTCTGCCTTGGAGAAAATGAAAATTAATGCCGGCGTTCCCTCAGCTTAAACGCATTAAGGTCCATTGGTGTCAACCTAGGGACGCCCGTTCGTTTTGCCTTTAAAAAGGCCATTCTTAGGACCCCCTGACCCCCTTTTGGCAGAGGTCCTTAAAGGGGTCCCTATAAGCCCTTCCGGAACATGTTTGGGGAGTGTCGTGTATCGATATCCCTTCCCTCCCCCTTTTTTAAAATAAATTTTACTTTCTCATTTTTGTATGAGATGGTATAAAATTACATTCAAAACCACGAAGTGATATTTTTAACACACTTGTAAGGCATTTTTATTATTTCTGCTTGCAAAGATATATAGTAGTGTTTTATTAACAACTTTATTGGTAAAAAAAAATATCAGCTAAACATTGTATCTTATGAATTTTGAAAATTTAAACCTTCCCTCGGATATCGAAACACAACTCAAAAAAGCTGGTCTTGATGAGGTCCTTGGCCTTCAAAGCCACGGCGCTCCATTTATGACACAATCCCATGACGGTGTGATTGTATGTCGCCACGACAATGCCCGAACGCTTACCTGTGTTATGGCTTATTTGAAGGCCCATAGCACGCGACGCTCCCGTGCCGGTGTGATCCATGGAATTGTGATGGTCCCAGACGAGTTTCGTGCCAAGAAAGCCGAAACGTTATTTTCAAAAATGGCTCCAGGTCTCACGATTTATAATGTGTCGGAAAAAGGAGCCTTAAAGAAAGCGCTTCCTCAACTGCGGAAAGGCGCAGACATTATTCTCCTGACCCCTGCCCAGCTTTATATCTTGATGGAAGGTCGGAATGTGCTGCTGCATAGTGCAAAGCTTTTGATTATCGATGATTTATCCCCGATGCTAAAAGAAGGATATGGACGGGTTCTGGAGAAATCCCATGCGTTTCTATCCACGAAAACTCAGAAAATAATCGTGGCTCCTGAGTGGACAGACGAGCTTGAACATTACGTCGGGAAGCTTATACCCGATGCCCACAGACTTACGATTCAGGCCACATCCACGGAAAATGACACCAAGGTCGTGACCAAGGACGATAGCGCCAAAAGCCTATCAAAAGACGTAAAACCCGTCCCTCAGGAGTCAAAGCCCGAGCCAAAGAAGGTCTCGCAAATATCCCGCTTGCCGTCCCAGAAACCCCAGACAAAGCATACCTATCTTATTGTCGACAGCAAAACGAAGAAAAAAGATTTCTGTGATATCTTAATCAAGGAAAAAATAGACCGAGCCCTTATTCTGAGCCCCACAAAAGACGAAATTTCGTCCCTGGCCACAACATTCCGAGGAAAACGTCTTCCAGCGCGTTTAACCCATGAACAAACACCTGTGGCGAAACAAAAGAAAAATCTTAGCGACTTTAATAAAAAAAACATTGGGTTTTTATTGGCTGCAGCAGGTGTAAACCTTGGGGACCTAAAGGACGTGCAGACTGTTATTTTTTATGCTTTGCCTGAAACAGCTGATGATTATCAGCAGGCCCTCCAACATATACAAGATCAAGGCTGTGTCATGACGGTTCTTCAGTCTGATCAAAAACAGGCCTATGATGCCTTGTTAAAAGAAGTCGGCGTTCCTTCAGATTCGTTTCTGAAGGATAAAGCCAAGGGTCCAGAGGTTCATCCCCCTAAGAATGTTTCCTCCCTTGAGAAGAAAAGATACAAGCGTGAGAAAACAGTTCCTCGGGTAGGGCCAGAGGAAGTGGAAGGTTTTGGTGAAAACACCCCTAAATTTTTTACAATTTCTTTGGAAAATCTTTACAAGAAGGCCTAAAGTCGATTTTTAAAAAATTTACGAATTCGGGGCTTGCTTTTTAACCGTATCACGTATAAATTAACATCCGTGACCCCATCGTCTAGCCTGGCCTAGGACATCACCCTTTCAAGGTGAAGACACGGGTTCGAATCCCGTTGGGGTCACCAGTTCATAAAATTAAATTCATTCTATTAACTTTTTCTAAGCTATTTTCTGTCACTTTTAAATCATTCAAAATTTTATTGTTTAAAAATGACAATTAAAGCGTATCAGAAAACCCAAAGAATTTCGCCCCAACCCCATTCAAACTTTTCTGAAATTGTTGAAGTCTTTAAGGGCCTCACAACCTTAGGAAATAAGGCGGCTTTTTGTATTGAAGAAAAACAATATGAGGAGAGGTCAAAAATAAGTGAGAAAATGATTATTGCCCTTATCGGTTTACGAGGTGGTCTCAAGAAAAGTTCCACAGAAGACAACCCGGTTGTTTCGCAGCTTGAAAAATATTTCGATTTTATGATTGATTTGATCGTCAAAATGAATGTGCGTAATGATCCCGAGATCTGTGAGTTCATTGTTAAATCTTTTAAAGAGATGACCCAAACCTGGACGGTTGTGTATCAGGCAGAGCCCTCTGGTACTGCAAGACTGTAGGGCTTCTTGTGCAAAAGGGTGAAAACGCAGGTGAAATACAAGAATCTTAGTTAAAAAAGGGGCCTTAGTTGTCGTCCGGACAGAGTTTTCGCCACGATCCTTGGCTGTTGACAAGATGGGTGAAAACTCTGTCCCATGACAAAAACAAAGGATGTTGGGCTGTGATAAGACTATCCGTAACCGCTAAAGAAAGTGGTATAGGGCGTCCTTAACAAAAATACGTTTTTCTGGTTAATGATCTTAAAAGTGCATGATAAAAAAAATAATGGCATTGCTCATCACACATACCTTTGACTTATTTGCATTTGGTGGAACTGTTCCTTTTTCAAGAAATAGTACATCACCCCAAAAATACTTGTGGCTTCATTGATCAGCACTTCTTGGTAAGCATTGCCCCTATCAGGCCTTGTGTAGATCGGGTTTCCCGTTCTGAAGTTAATTCCTCCTTGGTCAGTCCGTATGATAAGAGGGGTGAGACGAGTGGGATCAGGATGAGAATAATAATTCCGTGCACTCAACTTGGATAAAAAACTGTTGGGTGTATGGGGAAAATAAAAGATGGTTTTTAGTTCCTCTAACGTCATTCGTAATAAAAAACTCAGAACATCTATATGGGTTGGGGATTCCTTTAAAAAGGCCTCGAGTCTTTTTTTTGTGACAGGCGCCTTATCGGCTCTTAAGCCTGAAGAGCTTTTTGAGGTATGGCCTTGAAAATAATTTTCTAGATCTAAGGGGGCGGGTGAACTTACGTTAAAATCCGATATCTCCTGCTTAAGGGTTATCTCAGCTATGTCTAACTGTTCTCGAGCCCATTCGAAAACTTTTAAAGTCGAATTGAGTATGTCTAGCTGATATTGTTTTTTGGATTGGGGGGTATCGACGGGTTTTCCCCTAATTTCCGCAAAAATAACCTCGAGAAATGATGGGTCGTCGTCCCAAAACTGGGTATCGTTTGTAAATTGAAAGCCTGTTTTCTCGTGGAATGACCGATAGAATTTGATATATTCTTCTAACCTATTTTTTGGTGTGGGATCGTACTTTTTTTTAAGAAAATTTCTCAATGACTTCCTGGTCTCTTCGGTTTTTTTCTTACTTTGTTTCGCTTTTTTAAATAAATTGTCTATTATTTCAAAACCGTCATTCTTCATTTCTTTGATTCTTTGCTGATTGTATTCTTTATCCTTCTTACTTAAATTCTGTTGAGTGATACTTTTGTATAAAATATTTTTCAAATCTATAAGTTTATTTTTACTTTCTTGGAAATTCTTTATTTGATCTTCGTAATCGGGATCATAAGGTGCCAGATGTTCGGCAATCTCGTCTAGTCTTCGTCTTCCTCTTTCGTCTGCCAATAGTATATTGACAGGTTCCGTCTTTGTCTTCTGGGAATCTGATAAAGCGTTATGTAAAGCCTCGAGACCAGGATATTTTTTCTCGGTCAAGGCACAATCCGTATCGCCATTCGCTTCTTCCAAGGAATTAGATAGCTCTTTAAGGCATGATTTAAAATCGGTAAGGTCGTTATAAACGTCATCCCAGGTCGCCTCGGATACATCGAAAAGCGTTTGAAGGGTTTCCGTCGGCTTACGCATGTGGGTCAGTTTCTGACGAAAGTTATTGCCCTCAATCTTCTTCAGCACGTCCTCGACACATTTGTCATCTTTCAATTGCAGGAGGTGTTCTCCAGCAATCCGCAAGAACTCGAGAGTTGAGATTTTTTTAGCAGAGGAGTCTTTCGTTTTATGGCCCTGAGTATTGGCCATCTCGGCTTCATAACAATCTTTCACCTCTTCCCCATGAATTCTTTGTAAATGCTTATCAAGGGCTTCTAAACTTTGTCTTCTATACCGGTCATTCCAGAGTTTATGTATCGGAGCCATCAGCTTGATATTGTTGAGGTTTTTTTCGTACTTATCGTTGAATTTGCCATGGTCAAGAATATATTTGAAGCTTTCCAGTGCCGCCTGTACAGGACTCTTCTGTTGGGTTCCTTCGGTCACACAATCAACCATTGCCTTGATCATTTCCGGAATTTCGAAACTCGAAATTGTCCAGTAATGGAGGTGTGTGAGATGCAAATTCATCGGCTTACAGGCGTGGATGAGTTGGCCAGACAAAGGTGCGTCCTTTGACCCGTCGATTTCTGTGAAAAGACTGCAAAAATATACGGTAAGCCTTTCAACAATAGAAGTGTTATCATGGTACTCCAAAAGGCCCCCTTCATTTTTGAAGGTTTGAAGTTTTTCTAAAAAGACCTCAAGCTTTTTTATGGTTGCACATAGCAACTCTTTGTCCTTTTCTTTCAGGCTTTTGGTGATCGGGATCATCTTAGCTGTCTTCCTGCGTATTCCCTTGTCATCAGCCCAGGAATAGTCAAACTGATGGGAGGAGTGTGACGGGACAGGAGTTTTTGATGTATGGGAAGGTTCAATAGGTGAGGCATAGATATGAAGCGGCCAGTTTATAACAAGCAATAAAAATCTAAGATTAGAAACGATTTTCATCATCATGGGCTCCTTGAAAGGTAGGTTTCTATTATTGTGGTTCAAAATCTTTGCGTTAGGGGTTATCTCCGTCACATCCTAGATGTGGAGTTCTTGAAATTGTTTTGTCATCTGTTGATCATCCGTAACAATCTGAGAGGAGGAGACCCCTTTTAAGATAAAAGCGTTGAGGAGGAAAAAATAGAGAGTAAGTTTCATGAAAACATCCATAAAAATATCATCTTCTTTTTTTAGGGGAAAATCGTTTTCATCGCAATAGATTTTTCCGATTAGGAAACAAAGCAACCTTTGGTTTTATCCCAAGGGGGATGTCCTGAATTTCAGGGCCGAACCTATGAGTTTTTCTTGCATCCGTTTCGGAAAAGTGGTTTTGTTAGAAAGAAAATCATAGGAAAAAGTAAACCCATGGCGCAAGGATATTATCGTTATCCCACAGTTTTCGGTCAAAAAATTGTATTTGTAAGTGAAGATGATTTATGGGAAGCGCCCCTTGAGGGCGGTCAGGCTTACCGATTGACAGCCACAACGGGACAGGCGACCTATCCTTTGTTTTCACCTGATGGACAGCATCTTGCTTTTGTTTCCAGTCACGAAGGGCACCAAGAAGTCTATAGGATGCCGGTATCTGGGGGGGCAATCGATCGCTTAACCTATTTAGGTGATACGGCTCAGGTTGTGGCCTGGGATGCGCACCATGGACTGGTTGCCGCATCGTCTTATAACCAAGCTTTCCGTGGATTTTACCAAGCCTTTCAAATTGATCCCGATCACAAAACCTTTTCCTGTATGAATTTGGGACCTGTTTCCTTTTTAAGCTTTGGCGAAGGCGGACGAAAAGTGATTCAACGCCATGGATATCGTGAATTCTCTTTTTGGAAGCGATACCGAGGGGGAACCGCTGGGACATTATGGATTGACCGCGAAGGATCCGATGATTTTGAACCCCTGATCGACCTAAAAGGGAATTTATCACGCCCCCTATGGATCAAGGACCGGATTTATTTTGCTTCTGACCATGAAAGCATCGGAAATATCTATTCCTGCACCCCATCGGGAGAGGATCTGCAAAGACATACTCGCCACACAGACTTTTATGTCCGGAACCTGTCTACGGATGGGCACACCCTTGTTTACCATGCGGGGGGCACGTTATACCGTCTTCCCGTGGGGGCTTGTTCCAGTGAAAAAATAGACATCACCTACCGTTCCAATAAAGCTCAAAAGCAACGAAAATACGTCTCGGCCAGTCGGTATCTAGAGGACTACCATTTGCACCCAAAAGGCCACTATATTACCGCCGTCAGTCGTGGAAAGTCGTTCTTTATGGGGAATTGGGAGGGACCAGTTTATCCCTATGGGCACAAGGACCCCGGTCGTAATCGATTGTCCTGTTGGCTGCATCACGGCGAAAAATTAATGGTGATAAATGATGCCGACGGGGAAGAACGTCTTGATGTGTATGGACGCGACCCTCTTTGCCTTGAAAAAACCATTTCCTCGCCCAAAATTGGCCGTGTTTTGACCCTAAGACCGTCCCCCACGGACGAAGCTGCTGTTTTGGTGAATCACCGTCATGAGCTTGTCCATATTGATATTGTGACGGGCCACGTAGAAGTCCTGGACCGCAGTCCCCATAGTGTGATTTTGGGATTTGATTGGTCCCCTGATGGAAATTGGCTCGCTTATAACTGTTCCCTAAGCCGCCATTTATCCGGCATTAAGATCTATGATCTGAAAAATCAAACCACACAGTTTGTGACAAAACCCCTTTTGCGAGATGTTTCTCCTTGCTTTTGTCCCGAAGGAAAGTATTTATACTTTTTGTCTTATCGTATTTTCGACCCAACCTGGGATGTGATGCACTTTGAACTTAGCTTCCCGGATGGTATGATTCCATGCGTGTTAACGTTACAAAAAGACACCCTGTCGCCGTTCTTAAAACATCCGAAACCTCTTGAAGAGGAAAGCGATGATCATGAAAAAACCCAAGATATTTGTGTTGATATCGATTTTGAAGGCATTGAAGATCGGGTCATGATGTTCCCAGTGGACCCGGGATTGTTTGGCCAAATACGCGCGACAAAAAGTAAAGTTTTGTGGACGCGTCTTCCCATTGAAGGCACCCTTCACCACGAAGATGATGCCCCGGCTCCTTATAATAGTGAGCTGGAAATGTTTGATCTTGACACCCATAAAACAGAGAAAGTGGCCCATCATATTGCGGATTTCAAACTCTCGTTGGATCGAAAAAGTCTAGTTTATCGCACAGAGAAAGACCTTCGCGTGATTAAGGCCGGAGACAAAGCGGATGAAGACCTTGAGGTGGATCATTATTCCCGGCGCAATGGATGGGTTAATTTAAACCGCTCGAAAATTCTTGTCTCTCCAGAAGACGAATGGCGTCAAATTTTTAAAGAGGCCTGGCGATTGCAAAGGGATCATTATTGGATCGAGGATATGGCCGAAGTCGAATGGCAAAAGGTATATGATCTTTATGAGCCGCTTATTGACCTTACCAGCACCCGATCTGAACTGAATGATCTTTTGTGGGAAATGCAGGGGGAATTGGGAACATCCCATGCTTATGTTTCCGGGGGGGATATTCCCCATGCTCCGCATTATGGCATGGGCGGTTTAGGCGCAGATTTTGTCTGGGATGACACCCATCAGGGGTATAGGATATCCAATATTGCGAAAGGGGATCCCTGGGATGAGGCGGCCTCGTCCCCTCTCATTCGCGCGGGCAACAATATTCATGCGGGGGACATCCTGTTGGCCATTAATGGCGACCCTCTGACACGGGAAACACCCCCGGAATCTTTGTTGATCAACTTGGCCAAACAGGACATCTCTGTCACTGTACGTCTATCTTCTCGTGGGGAGACCCGTACACGTATCGTCAAAACGTTAACCAAGCAAATGCCAGCTCGTTATCGGGACTGGGTGGACAGGAATCGCGCTTACGTCCATGAAAAGACCCAGGGGAACATCGGGTATATCCACATTCCTGACATGAGTGTCGAAGGATTTTCCGAGTTCCACCGAGCCTACTTGATGGAATGTGAAAAAGATGGGTTAATAATTGATGTCCGCTTTAATGGGGGTGGATGTGTGTCCGCTTTATTACTTGAAAAACTGCGGCGTAAAATTCTGGGATATGACCAAACACGTTGGGAGGGAGATTCTCCATATCCCGCTGATGCCCCCCTAGGACCCATGGCCTGTCTGACGAATGAATATGCCGGATCTGATGGAGATATTTTCTCCCATAGCTTTAAAATGTTAAAACTTGGCCCCCTTATAGGAAAACGGACCTGGGGAGGTGTGATCGGGATTCATCCCCGTCACCATTTAGTCGATGGATGTGTGACCACCCAACCTGAATTTTCATTCTGGTTTGAAGATAGCGGTTGGGGGGTCGAAAACTATGGGGTGGACCCGGATATTGAGGTGGAAATGACGCCGAAGGATTACCTAGATCAACAGGACCCTCAACTTGATCGGGGGATTCAAGAGGTTCTTACGGAGATAAAAGAAAATCCGCCTCTTCGGGGGCCTGAGCTTAGAACCCGGCCGAGTCTGAAAGCTCCGAAATTTCCTCGATGAAAACGATCCTTCAAAGCGTGAAGAGTCCGGAGTTTTATGGCTCTTGAATTGAAAAATAGGTTGAAACATGGTTGAAATAGTGCAAATATTTTTTTATAAACAGAGCCCCTATAGAAATGGAGAAATAAATGTATAAATGGTTATCCTCAACGGCAATGGCAGCTTTGCTCTTAACAGGCTGTGGTGACAAAAATGAAACCGTTGAAAACACAGCTGTTGAAGACACAGTCCCGGAAGTTGACGTTAAAATACAAGATGATTCCTCCCAAGACGTGTCTTCCCAAGATGAATCTTCTCAAGAGGAGTCATCGGATCCTACAGCTGGATCACATTCGGAAGATCATCATTCCGCTGCAGAGGACGCGTCCCCACAGGATCATGGTATCACGCCGTCTGTAAGTACAGATGAAGATGAAGACGTGAATCCAACCGACGAATAAGCCAGAAGCTTTGGAATCGGAGATTGAAAAAAAGAAGCCCAAAATAATTTTTTTGGGCTTCTTTTTTTTATGGAAAAGATTGCGGTAAGATGCCAGCCTAAAAATGTTTCCGTGGATAGCGCGCACAAAACCTTATAATAAGGGGTCGCTTTTCCGAAACTCCGAAACAATGGTTTGACCCCCATCACACTTTTGGAAAAGCGGAGAAACGATCAAATCTCCTATTCTCTCTCAGCAGAATTTATCCATCATTTCCTCAAAAATGAGTGTCACTTGTTCCCAATACCTTGGGTCACAATGATCGCCCAAGGCCCATGCCCAGGCCAACACACCTTGTACATAAGACCAGTGGATGATTTTTTCTTTTGGCACATCAAGCCTTTCTGAAAAGCGGGAAATGCGACTCAGGATAAGATCATCGGGTTTGGGATGCTCCAACAATTTCGGTACGGGATTTCGGATAAAAGCTGCCAGTTCAAACGCAGGCTCCCCAATCACGCCCTTCGGGTCGATAACCACCCACTCATGGCCATCTTGCAGAAGGTTACTGTGATGTAAATCACCATGAAGCAAGACATCCGGGCTGCTTTTGGCCACAAGGCCATCACGTAATTGCCTTGCTTTTTGCAGATGCGATTTCGGGAGGCCCCAATTTTTGTCTAAAACAGAAAGCCAATCTGTAATATGTGGGAATTCGTGTTCCATGGGAATTTTTGCTTGGTGCAGCGTTTTCATCACTTGACAGGCAATATCTACAGCCTTCAGATCGTCCAGAGGGAAAGACCCCTCAAGGGACACACCGGGAACCGCACGGTTTAGAAGAAGATAATTTTCTTCTTTTCTCATGACTTTTACGGCTCCGTGACCCCTAAAACAACGAAGCATAGCGGCTTCTTGCTTCAGGCCTGCGGAATTTAGGCCCAGCTTAAGAATAATTGGATGTTCCCCCTGAACGCCCGAAACAACATAATGATAACTTAGATTTCCAATGGGGCTAAGCTGGCTTAGGCCCAGCTGCAACGCTATATTCTCGACAATTTCGGGAAGGCTCTGAAGCCAATTTTTGCCTTTAACACCATAGATGTTTAAGATGTTGGTTTCGAATGGAGTCATCATAAATCTCTCTTTTAGGGGACGATACCAAAAATCGATCCATTTTCAATGGACAAAATTTCGTAGCGGATCGGGTATCGTGTCGTTTTCCCGGAACGCCCCAGACCTTCACAATCGTTGAATCAAACTTTCGCTGTGTTCAGTTTCTCATCAAACACGGGGCGCGCATGCCGTTGAGTCGTTTTTTATACTCGTGAAGAATAAATTCGAAGTTGGTCTCGACGATGATTTTTACGTTTTCATCAAATTCGACGGCGCCTATGTGATATCTCCTTATGTAATTTTCCATTTTCTCGCGTATCACCTGAAGATTTGAATCTGAGATACAACTGAGTGTTTTCATGGATAGCTCAGACTGCATCGTCGCCCGTCGGATCTTTGCGTTGGTATAGTAGGCTTGTGCCCGATGGTAACGGGGATCGTCAAGAGATACCAAAGATGCTTTCAAGTGTGGCAGTATCAACATGGAAAGGGAGAAGCATAGGAAACGAAAGGGGCTCATGAAGAAATGCATTAATCACATATATATTTTTTATTATAAAACAGGGAATTTGTCTAACGGAATCCTCAGGAACGAATCTTTCTGACAGAACCTCTGGCGACAATTGATAGGATCGTAAACGTTTTCACGTCCAGCCTTCATCCGCATTATACAGCAAAATGCGCGCGGGACGCTCTCAACAGGAGCACACAAAAATGTCCATAAAGGCGACCCTTAACCTGCGTTTTGTACTGTCCTAGTCATGAAATATTTTCATAACTCCCTTTCTCTACATCGATTTCTGCTGTATAAATATAAGAAAAAAATGTTGTCTTTATGCCGTTTAGATGCTTTTTCACTTTTTTCTTTTTTCTGGTGTCTATCTCTTTTTTAAAAGGGCAGCCCTACCCGTGGCAACTGGGTTTTCAGGAGGCAGCAACCCCTATAATGGAACAAATTCATGATGTGCATAATTTAGTTCTGAAAATCATTTTTGGCATTGGGGCCTTTGTTGCGGCGGTTTTGGTTTTTATTATATACCGTTTTCGCCGTGCGAAAAACCCTGTGCCGTCCAAGCGTACTCACAACACTGCGCTTGAGATCATCTGGACATTGATCCCTTTTTTTCTGTTAATTTTGATTGCGGTTCCTTCTTTTAAGCTGATGTTTTATATGGATAAAACCCATGATGCTGCGTTAACTGTGAAGGTTACAGGCCAACAGTTTTTGTGGAATTATGCCTATGCCGATCACGATATCGATTATGATAGCCATCTGGTCCAAGACGCGGATTTGAAACCGGGTCAACCCCGATTGCTTTCTGTTGATGAGCCTTTGGTCGTTCCGATCAATACGAATATTCGCCTGCTTTACACATCGACCGATGTGATTCATAGTTGGGCGGTTCCTGCATTTGGGATTAAAATGGATTGTGTTCCGGGACGTTTAAATGAAAATTGGGTTCATGTCAAACGCGAAGGTCTTTATTATGGACAATGTTCGGAGCTCTGTGGGGCGAATCATGGCTTTATGCCCATCACAGTCAAGGCGGTTTCGCCTTCTGAATTCAAAAAATGGTTGGACGCAAAGAAAAACAGATAAGGAGTTCTTATGAGCCAAAATCACCCAACAGGTTGGCGACGCTGGGTCTTATCCACAAATCATAAAGATATTGGAACAATGTACCTGATCAGTGCGGTTCTTGGCGGTCTTTTAGGAGGTGTTTTGTCCATCATTATCCGGATTCAATTGGCCGATCCCGGACCTGGAATCTTAAATGATAATCATCAACTTTATAACACGATTATTACCATGCATGGTTTGTCGATGATTTTCTTTATGATTATGCCTGCGCTGATTGGTGGTTTTGGCAACTGGTTTGTGCCTTTGATGATTGGCGCTCCGGATATGGCGTTTCCCCGGATGAACAATGTAAGCCTGTGGCTGCTTTTCCCCGCGTTTATCTTGATTATTTTTGCGATGATCGTGGGGTCAGGCGCCGGAACGGGCTGGACATTTTACCCTCCCTTAAGCCACATTGGCCAACCCAATATGGCGGTTGACTTTATGCTTTTGGCTTTGCATGTCGCCGGGGCCTCAAGCCTGTTAGGGTCGATTAACTTTATTGCCACCATTCTCAATATGCGGACCCCTGGGATGACTCTTCATAAGATGCCGCTTTTTGTCTGGTCGATGTTGGTCACATCTTTTTTGATCCTTCTGGCGGTCCCGGTGCTTGCGGGGGCCATCACGATGTTAATCATGGACCGCAATTTTGGGACAGCTTTTTTTGTGCCGTCTGGGGGTGGAGATCCTGTGCTTTTTCAGCATCTTTTTTGGTTTTTTGGTCACCCAGAAGTTTATATTATGATTTTACCGGGATTTGGTATTATCTCCCATGTAGTATCGACCTTTTCAAGGAAACCGGTCTTTGGATACCTTCCCATGGTGTATGCGATGGTGGGGATTGGTTTTGTTGGGTTTATCGTCTGGGCGCACCATATGTTTACGGTAGGGTTAGACGTCCGGGCGAATGCCTATTTCACAGCCGCCACAATGATCATTGCCGTGCCGACTGGGATTAAGATCTTTAGCTGGCTCGCTACCATGTGGGGGGGGAGCCTTACATTTCCCACGCCGATGCTTTTTGCCATTGGGTTCATTTTTGTGTTTACCTGTGGGGGGCTCACAGGAATCGTGTTATCGAATCAAAGCCTTGATGTGATGTTGCATGATACCTATTATGTTGTGGCGCATTTTCACTATGTTTTATCCCTTGGGGCCTTGTACTCTCTGTTTTGTGGGTTTTACTATTGGTTCGGGAAGATGTCCGGGCGCCAATATCCAGAAACCTGGGGGAAAATTCATTTTTGGATGACGTTTATCGGCACAAACATGACGTTCTTTCCGATGCATTTCCTAGGTCTTTCGGGTATGCCCCGCAGAATTCCAGACTATCCGGATGCCTTTGCCCCCTGGAATAAAATTGCGTCTTATGGCAGTTACCTCAATGGTTTCGGAATGTTATTTTTCTTTTATGTCGTCTTGTATACCTTAAGAAAAGGAAAGCCCGTACCGAATAACCCGTGGGATCAAAGTCATCCGACCCTGGAATGGACGGTTTCGTCTCCGCCCCCTTTTCACACCTTTGAAACCCAACCGAAAATAGATTAAATATGGGTGCAAAATCCTTCAGGGACTATAAAAAACCTTGGGTCAAAGGCCTTGCTTCAGACTACCTTACTCTGTTGAAGCCCCGGGTCATGTCCCTGGTTATTTTTACCGCCTTTATCGGTATGATGCTGGCGCCGGAATTGAAAACTCAGCCGATGCATTGGCTTGATAAGGTTGTGGCGATTTTATGCATATCCTTAGGTGCTGGCGCCTCCGGTGCGATTAACATGTGGTATGATCGAGATATTGATGCCGTGATGATGCGTACACAGTCTCGTCCCATTCCTAAGGAACGCATTCCCCCCCTTCACGCCCTTATTTTCGGGGGCAGTCTTAGTCTTTTATCCGTGGGACTGATGGCCTATTTTATTCATTGGCCCGCTGCGTTTTTGCTTCTTTTGACCATCGTGTATTACGATGTGATCTACACGATGTGGTTGAAACGCTTAACCCCACAGAACATTGTGATTGGGGGCGCAGCGGGCGCCTTCCCCCCCGTGATTGGTTGGGTTGCTGTGACGGGTACGTTTGACCTGCAGCCTTGGTGGATGTTTTTGATTATCTTCTTGTGGACCCCGCCCCATTTTTGGGCGCTTTCCCTTCAACAGTCCAAAGACTATTCAAGGGCGAACGTCCCGATGATGCCCCTTGTCAAAGGGGTGCCATATACAAAAAAGTTGATATTTCAATACACTTTGCTTTTATGGATCGTCTCTTTGGGCCCCGCGGTTTTTGGGCCCCTGGGATATTTTTATGTCCTTATGGCTAGCTTGTTGGGGGGGATATTTTGTTATCGTGCTGCCGTTCTTTGTATTGAGAAGGGGACGTCCTCGGCCTTGGGGCTGTTTAAATATTCGCTTTTCTACTTAGCGACGTTATTCCTGAGCATCCTCCTTGACCATTACGTCGTCTAGAGATGCAAAAATCGAACCAAACCACAGGGATTATCTTGTTCACTTTGTTGCTGGCGATGGTCGGACTGTCCTTTGCCTCTGTCCCGCTTTACCGTATTTTCTGCCAACAAACGGGGTATGGGGGAACACCTAAAATTTCCGCTTCTTCCACACCTATCAATTATAATCGTAAGGTCAAGGTTCGTTTTGCCGCCAATGTTGCCAAAGGATTTCCATTAGAATTTCGTCCCTCGCAAACCGAAGTGGACGTTTTTGCCGGGGAATCCGGGCTTGCGTTCTATAAAGCCAAAAACGTATCGGACAAACCCCTACGGGGAATGGCCACCTATAATGTGACCCCCGCAAAAGCCGCAATATATTTTAGCAAAATTGAATGTTTCTGCTTTGTGGAACAAACCTTCCCCCCTGGAGAGGAAATGGATATGCCCGTCCAGTTCTTTATTGATGCCGAAGTCGCCGATGATCTTTACCTAAAAGATGTCAAAACCGTGACCTTATTCTATAATTTTTTTCCCCTTGATGATTAACGACTTTCCCCCTGGGGGCGTTTGGAATTCATGGGACAGAGCAAAAATTGACGATGCCTGATGTGGGGAAAGGCGGCTAATCGATGTCCTTTTTTTTACGGAGTTTTTTGTGAAGAATGCGGGCGGCGATTAAGACAACAACAGCAACCAAGGTTAAATAGGCATAGTGGTTGTAGGTTTTAAGGCTGGCAAAAAAGCTTATGATATGATCGGCGAAAAAATAGCCAAGGATATACCCAATACCACAGCTAAGAGTCGCCCAAATCGCCCCTGCAAGGATATTCAGAACGGCAAATCGTTTTATTGGAACCCCGCTTGCCCCAATCACAATGGGGCTAATTGTGCGAATGCCATAAATAAAGCGAAATCCCATGATAAAAAGGGTGCTATGTTTATGCAGGTGATCAAAGACCTTTTTGCTTTTTTCTTGCCATTGGGGGCGACGAGAGATAAACCCAGGACCATATTTTCGCCCCACAAAAAAAAGAATTTGATCGGCTAAGACAGAACCCGTAAAGGCCAGCAAGATACAAATTGGTAAAGACAGAACCCCTTGATAGGATAGAAATCCCGCGGTAATAACAATAGATTCGCCTTCGAAAAAAGACCCGACCAACAAAATAATATATCCATATGTCTCAAGTAGATAATAGATTTGCTCCACGTTTTGCCCCTAATGAAATTTTAACTTTGGCAGATGTAAAATTTATAACATACTTATTCCCCATCTTGAATTCAAATGGTGGATGTGGAACACTAAATCAGTCTTGAAAATAAATCAAATAACTTGGGAGATAACCTTGTCTGATCATATCGAAAATGGCTTCTATAATACGTTGGTGCCAATGGTTGTGGAACAAACAAACCGAGGTGAAAGATCGTACGATATCTATTCACGTTTGTTAAAAGAAAGAATCATATTCTTAACAGGACAGGTTACAGACGAAGTGGCAAGTGTCATTTGTGCCCAATTATTGTACCTGGAATCTGAGGATCCCGACAAAGAAATCAATTTTTACATTAACAGTCCGGGAGGAATCGTGACAGCAGGACTGGCGATGTTGGATACAATGGACTACATCAAACCCGAAGTATCGACGCTTTGCATTGGTCAGGCGGCCTCAGCAGGCTCCCTTCTTTTAATGGCAGGACACAACGGGCGACGGTTTTCTTTGCCCAATGCCCGCATTATGGTTCATCAACCTTCGGGGGGAACACGGGGACAAGCCACAGACATTGAAATCCATGCAAAAGAAATTATAGGTTTGCGGAAACGTTTGAATCAAATATATGCGGAAAGAACCGGTCAAACCTTGGATAAGATTGCAAGTGTTATGGAACGTGATACATTCATGTCACCAGAAGAAGCGAAAAAGTTTGGTTTGATCGACGAAATTTTGCGTCCAAGACCGAACTAGAAGATTTTTTCTCTTGTTAACGAAATTTTATCGGGTTTAAAGAGAAAATAGAAGACATAAAGAAAGGTGAAAAGGTTAAAAGATGACAAAAGACGGTGACACGAATACAAAAAGCTTATTGCATTGTTCTTTTTGCGGTAAAAGCCAACATGAAGTCAAAAAGCTCATTGCAGGGCCAACAGTTTTTATCTGTGATGAATGTGTCGCTTTATGTAATGAAATTATACGTGAAGAAGTCAAGACAGAACAGGCTGAAAACAAAAAAAGAATCATGGCGCCCGAGGAAATCTCGAAGACCCTTGATGACTATGTGATTGGTCAACACCAAGCCAAAAAAGTATTGTCGGTTGCTGTCTACAATCATTATAAACGCGTTGATAATCCGCCCACGAAAGAAGATGTGGAAATTGGAAAATCCAATATTCTTCTTTTGGGTCCTACAGGGTGTGGAAAAACCTTGTTAGCTCAGACCTTAGCTCGCATCCTGGATGTGCCTTTTACCATTGCGGATGCCACAACCTTGACAGAAGCCGGGTATGTTGGTGAAGATGTTGAAAATATTATCTTAAAACTCTTGCAATCGGCAGATTATAATGTCGAAAAAGCCCAACGCGGTATTGTGTATATTGACGAGGTTGATAAAATTACGCGTAAATCGGATAATCCGTCGATTACACGGGATGTTTCAGGCGAAGGTGTGCAGCAAGCCTTGCTTAAGCTTATGGAGGGAACTGTGGCAGCGGTCCCCCCCCAAGGCGGCAGGAAACATCCGCAACAAGAATTTCTTCAGGTGGATACAAGCAATATCCTCTTTATATGTGGGGGGGCTTTTGCCGGTCTGGATAAAATCATTTCGGAAAGAGGCCGAGGCACTCAATTAGGATTTGGAGCTGAGGTTCAATCGAAAGACAACAAAAAACTGGGTGAAGTGTTAAAAGACATTGAACCGGAAGACCTTTTGAAATTTGGTCTAATCCCTGAATTTGTGGGGCGTTTGCCGATTGTCGCGACCTTGGAAGACTTGGATGAAAGTGCGTTAATTCAGATCCTGACCCAGCCGAAAAATGCCCTTGTCAAGCAATATCAAAAACTGTTTGAGATGGAAAATGTAGAGCTCGACTTCACTGTGAACGCTTTAAAGGCGATTGCTCAGAAAGCCATTGAACGCAAAACCGGAGCTCGAGGGTTGCGCTCGATTCTTGAAGATATCCTTCTTGATCCCATGTTTAGCTTGCCTACAACCCAAGATCTGGAAAAGGTGGTGGTCAATCAGGATGTTGTCAGGAAAGGACGGCCCCTGATCAACATTTACAGCGAGGAAAACCCCGTCCAAAAAAAGATGAAAAATTAAACTTGAAAAATAAACTTTTTTTTCAGACCCTTTTCTTCTACATTAGTCATGTAACCAAACGAAGAAGAGGGTCTACGTGTCTGAAACAACATCGTTAAAGCTACCTACCAAATTAAAATATCCAGCTCTCCCTTTAAGGGATATTGTTGTTTTTCCCTATATGATTGTTCCTCTTTTTGTTGGCCGTGAAAAATCGATTTTTGCACTGGAAGAGGCCCTTGAAAAAGACCAAAAAGTTCTTTTGCTCACGCAAAAAGATGCTGGGGAAGACGATCCCCAGGAAACAGATCTTTACCAGGTGGGGTGTGCTGCGAATATCGTCCAACTCTTAAAATTACCGGACGGTACGGTGAAAGCCTTGGTGGAAGGCCAAAAACGCGTGCGGGTCCAAAGCTTTGAATCTAATGAGAATTATTTAGAAGCCTGTGTGGAACCCCTAGAGGATGTAGACAGCGAAAACCCGGAAATATCCGCATTACTGCGCGCAGCGCGAAAGCAGTTTGAACAGTATTCAAAACTCAGTGGAAAAATTGCACCTGAGGTCATCGCCAACATTGACAGAATTGAGACCCCTTCTAAGTTTTCAGACACGGTAGCGGCCCATATAGGTCTGAGAATTCCTGAAAAGCAAAATATTCTGGAAGAAGCGGATATTTATAAACGCTTAGAAAGCTTATCCGCTTATATTGAGTCCGAAATCGGCGTCATGCTGACAGAAAAACGGATTCGGAAGCGTGTGAAACGTCAGATGGAAAAGTCCCAGAAGGAATATTACCTGACGGAACAAATGAAGGCGATTCAGAAAGAATTGGGGGAAACCGATGACACACGCAATGAGATCCAGGACCTTGAAAAGCGCATAAAAAAAACAAAGTTTTCTAAAGAGGCACGTGAAAAAGCAACGGCTGAGTTAAAAAAACTGAAAACAATGAGTCCAATGTCTGCCGAGGCTACGGTTGTAAGAAATTATCTTGACTGGATCCTTGATATTCCCTGGGGGGAACCGTCGAAAACCTCCCACGATTTGAGAAAGGCAAAAGCCATTCTGGATGAAGACCACTATGGGCTTGAAAAAGTTAAAGAACGCATTTTGGAATATCTTGCTGTCCAACAGCGCGTTGAAAAGATGAAGGGGCCTATTTTGTGTTTGGTGGGTCCCCCGGGGGTTGGGAAAACGTCCCTAGGAAAATCAATTGCCCGCGCCACGGAACGAAGCTTTGTACGCATTTCTTTAGGCGGTGTGCGGGATGAATCGGAAATTCGTGGTCATCGGCGCACGTATATTGGTTCCATGCCGGGGAAAATTATCCAGGGAATGAAAAAGGCAAAATCAACAAACCCGCTTATGATCTTGGATGAAATTGATAAATTAGCCTCGGATTGGCGAGGCGATCCGGCTGCGGCCATGTTAGAGGTCCTGGATCCGGAACAGAATTTTTCTTTTAGCGATCATTATTTAGAAGTGGACTATGATTTATCAAATGTCATGTTTATCACGACAGCCAATAGTTTGAACTTGCCGGGTCCTTTGCTCGACCGTATGGAAATTATTCGCATTTCAGGATACACCGAAGATGAAAAGGTTGAGATTGCGAAAAAGTACTTAATTCCAAAAAGTATGAAAGCCCACGGGATGCAGGAAAAGGAATGGCAGATTTCGGATGAAGGGCTCAAATTTTTAATTCGACGGTATACACGAGAGGCCGGAGTCCGAAGCCTGGAACGGGAAATTGCAAATTTAATTCGTAAGGCTACAAAAAGAATATTACTGGATAAATTAAAGAAGGTTCAGGTCACGGTCAAGAATATCGAAAAATTTGCCGGGATTCCTCGATTTAAATATAGCGAGATCGAAGATGAAGATCGTGTCGGTGTGACCACAGGCCTTGCATGGACCGAGGTGGGGGGGGAAATCTTGATGATTGAAGCCTTAATGACGCCTGGAAAAGGGAAAATGACGATTACAGGAAAACTAGGCGACGTCATGCAGGAATCCGTCCAGGCGGCAACCAGCTATGTCCGTGCCCGTTGTATTGATTTTGGAATCACGCCTCCAACATTCGAAAAAAGAGATATTCACGTCCACGTCCCCGAAGGCGCCACACCTAAGGATGGTCCCTCGGCGGGGGTCGCGATGGTGACATCGATTGTCTCCGTTCTTACGGGGGTCCCGATTCGACGTGATGTGGCCATGACCGGCGAAATCACCTTGCGAGGGCGTGTGCTTCCCATTGGCGGGTTGAAAGAAAAACTGTTAGCTGCCCACCGTGCACGCATCAGGAAAGTTCTTATTCCCGAGGAAAACCAAAAGGATCTTCAGGACATTCCGAACAACATTAAAGCTAATCTTGACATTGTCCCTGTAGCCAATTTGGATCAGGTATTGCACCATGCATTAACCAATATGCCGGATCCTATTGTTTGGAAAGAGGATTTGGATTTGTGTCGTCCCGTAGAGGAAAAAAATCCTTCAAACCAAATGATAACCCATTAAAATGCAGGAATAATGGCTGATCTAACATCTTTTCTTCAGGTCTCTCACGATCGAGGGTTTCTAAATCAGTGTACGGATCTTGAGGGCCTTAAGGCGCATTTATCAAAAGGTCCTTGTGTCGCGTACTTAGGATTTGATGCGACCGCAAACAGCGTGCACATCGGAAACCTTGTGGGCATTATGTGGCTACGTTGGTTGCAAAAATGTGGGCATAAACCTGTGGTGCTCTTGGGCGATGGGACCACGAAAGTTGGGGATCCTTCGGGCCGAGATAAGACGCGCCCCATATTAACCGCAGAGCAAATTGACAAAAATGTTCAAGGTATTGCCAAAGTCTTTGAACGGTACTTGACGTTTGGGGATGGAGCCACCGATGCTATTTTGGTGCGCAACGAAAGTTGGTTGAAAAATTTGCCATACCTTGAATTTTTGCAAAACTATGGTCGTCATTTTTCGATCAACCGCATGATGAGCTTTGATTCTGTACGCCTGCGTTTGGAACGTGAACAACCCTTAACGTTTATTGAATTTAACTACATGATTCTTCAGGCTTATGATTTTTATCACCTTTTTAAGACGCAAAACTGCGCCCTACAACTTGGGGGGGCGGACCAGTGGGGAAATATTATAAATGGGGTGGAATTAATTCGAAGAACCCATGGAAAAACAGCGTACGGGATGACAACATCTTTGATTACGACCAGCGATGGAGACAAGATGGGGAAATCCGCCGGTGGGGCTGTATGGTTAAATGAAGACAAACTACCTCATTATGATTTTTGGCAGTACTGGCGAAATGTCACTGATCAAGATGTTGGACGCTTTTTACGTTTATTTACGGAGCTGCCCTTAGAGGAAATTCAAAAACTTGAGACGTTAAAGGGATCGGACGTCAACCAAGCTAAAAAAATTCTCGCAGATGAAGTGACTCGATTAGCGCGTGGCAATGAAGCCGTGCAGAGTGTGAATGCCACCGTCACGCAAATTTTTGAAAAAGGGTCTGGAAGTTTAGACGAACTGCCAAAAACGTACCTGGCAAAAGAAAAATTCGTGGCGGGGGTCCCCATTGTTGATTTGCTTTGCCAAAGTGGATTAACCAAGACACGTGGAGAAGCGCGTCGTCTGATTCGAGGGGGCGGCGCACGGCTTAATGACGAAGTGGTTAAGGATGAAAATCTTAAGGTTGGTAAAGACCATATGCCGCAAATGAAGTTATCGTATGGACGCAAGAAACATGCTTTGGTTGTGGCTTCAAGCGAATAGAGGGCTTGACTCTGAAAGTTTCCCCACGTTCTGAGTCGGCCTCGTCAAAAAGATGAGAGTTTATTTGAATTCAATTTTTTCCCTGATCGAATCACAGACGGCATTTAAGGCCCATGGGGATTGAAACTTTCGAGGGGATCTAAAAATCTCCTTGAAAAAAGTCGACATATTCCTTCACCAAAAAGATGAGGAATGATTGTTATTTTGATTTTTTTTCTTTAAACTAATTTAAAATATTAATTCGTTTTTCATAATGATTTATTTCTTTATTTTTCTTTTTTTAGGAACAAAAGAGATCTATGGCAAATCTGAAATAAGTATTCATTATCAACACGATGAAAAACAACTTGAAATTGAGGGCGATCCCTTAGCTCTTGGAGCCTTTCAGGATGGAGACACTTTCTGGATTGTCATATCAAACCCCCATGGTCTTGATGTGACAACCCAGGATGCCGGGTCTCCCCTTCGTTTTTATCAAGGTGATTCCTATATTTTATGTGGTCTTGATCGCCCGAGGGAGTCCCCTCATTTTTACGTATCGTCGAATCGATGGAAAGTTCAGTGGCGTGGGGCCTCGGGGACCTTACCGTCCTATCCCATGACATCATTGTCATCTCACCATGTGATTTTCCCCAATGTTCGCGCAGGACCTGCCGTAAGGGTGACAATGCCCGATAGTTTGGAAAGTTTTTACATCATTCCCTCTTTTGAGGCTAAGGTCGTGAAGGCAGGATACCAAAATCAGATCTTTGAAACATGTTCAGCCCTTGTGGGGGGACGGTTTCGATCACGTGTTCCCTTAAACTTTAAAAATACGGATTCGGGACTTTCGGTGAGCGCCTTTGCAAAAAATACATTTTTGAAGGCAAAAGACCCTCACATCATCCCCTCCTTCCCCTCCAAAGAGTCAAAAGTTGAAACACCTTTGAGCTTTCAAAACAAGATTCTCAAAAATCTTTCGGCGTCTTTAGCTGACCCAAAGAAAAAACGTTTCTACCGTCTCACTCTAGCTCAATTTTATAACCAGCTTGAATTTTATGAAGAGGCGCGAGGCGTATTGGAATTAGCCTATAGGGATGACCCAGATCTTCAACATCACTCGTTTTTTATCGTCAACTACAGCCTTGCAAGTTTTATGACCCATAAACTTCAGGATGGACAAAAATTTTTAACTGACGGTCGGCAAGGTGAAGTGAAAATGTGGCAAGAGCTTTATAAAATTGCTCAAGGAGAAACAGCCCCGACTCAAAAGCTGATCAATACCCTGAAACAACATGATGTCAAAGATGCGGTTTTGCTTCAAACATGCGTTTTTCTGAACGCCCAGCAGAAACCCTACACAGACCTTCTTCGACGTGTACAAGAAACCAATTTATCGCCAGAAAAATATGAAACGTACTTACTGTTAAAAGTTCTTTCCCAGGACGATCCCTTTGAAAAAAGATGGATATGGAAAAAACTTCTTTATATCAATAAGGCAAAATACCAGGGTCTTTACCAGTCAAGGGATGTTTTCTCGGACCAAGGTAAAGACTTTGATCTGGACACCCTCCAGGAAAGGCTTAATGATAGTCTTATGTTCCGGGAACCGACCTTGGAAAAAAATCTTCGTCAGAAACTATCTCAGATTTTCTACCGTAAGAAATTTTATGACGAATGTTTACGGTTAGATCGTTATATTTACCATCATTTTGACCCGTCATACCTTCCCAAAGCCCAACATCATTTTACGTCTGCCCTGAATGATCGGACTCTATCTCCGGTGGATCGCCTGGCTTTGTTTGAAAGGTATAAAGTTTTTTTACCGAAAGATGACCGTAAGTGGACAGCCTTAAAACATGTTCTTAAAGATTATTTGAGCCTCCAGATGCCCAAAAAAGGACTCAATGTTCTTCAGGAGTTTCGTGGGAATGGATTTTCCCTTCTTCCAGTCCCCCCTTTGTTGGATGTTTATGTACAGTTATTGATGGCAGCCGGCCAATATGAAACAGCGCAGGGGGTTATCCAACGCACCGGACAAAAAACAGAAAGCTTTCAGCTTGCGGAGGCCGAAATATATGCCTCCGAAGGACACCTCAATAAAGCGTATGATGTTTTAAAAACGACGGAAACATTTCCCGTCTTTCAGTATAAAATCAATCTTATGACAACCAACCGACACTGGTCCTTCTTAGCCGATACCTTCAAACAAAATTTTCTTGAAGGTGATCTGCCAAAGTGGTTTGAATCTGTCACTCCTGAAAAACAAGAACATCTCTTGATTTATGGTTTAGGAGCTCTTATTTTGGGAGGACAAGATGAAGATCGACAAACATACTATAAAAAATTTTTAGATCGCATAAGTCAGAAAAATCTAAAAACGTATCATTTTCTTGGGGAAACAAACCGCTCTTTATCCAATTCATCGGCTGTTTCATCGGAGTTACAAAAAATTGCCGAAATTTACGAGGACCATTTTAAACAGCGACAGGAACGTTGAATCTGAATGTTAGACACACATCATTTTCCAAACCCCCCGTATTGTGCCCCCCGGTCCGTCGTGAAAAGGAAACAGATTCATGGGGCATATGCATTTTCAATCATTCTTTTGAGCCTCGTCTGTCTTTTGATCCCGACGTCCTCCAGCCTTGCGGGACGATCCCTCAATCATATTCGTTTAGGCGTCCACGAAAAATTTTACAGAATTGTCTTTAATTTTTCTTTTTCTCCCAAAATGATTTTCATGGGCACAAATCACAACAATGAGGTTATCTTTTTCCTCAAAGAGAAACAGAAAATATCCGGGATTCAGAAGGCTTTAAATCTTCGCCCCCCATCTTTTCACGCGTTGTTTTCTCATATATCTTTGCGTCCTTATCGCGGAGGCTACCGTCTTATTATGACTGTAAAAGCAGGGTTACGCTTAAAGACACATTTCCTTTTGAAAAATTTTTACACAGGGCAATTTCTATATGTTTTCGATTTTGATAAATCCACTTTTTCCGGGAAGGTGCCTACGCCTCAAATAAAAGTCAAGCATGTGCCAAAGTCCCTGCATCCCCATCCCTTGCCCTGCATAAAACCCCGGCATCCTATTGTGGTGATTGATCCAGGACACGGAGGCAAGGATCCCGGAACCGTGTCTTTAAGGGGAAAGTATGAAAAAGATTTGACCTTGGATGCAGCTTTAAGATTGAAAGCTCATTTAGAAAAAAAGGGGATCTGCCTGGTGCATTTAACGCGTAACAAGGATATACATTTATCGTTACGCAAACGGTTTGCCATTGCAAGAGACCTGTCGGCGGATCTCTTTATTTCCCTTCACGCGGATTCAAACCCAAATAAAGCATTAAAGGGCGTAAGTATTTACACACTCTCCAACCAAGCTTCTGATAAAGAAGCGGAACGCGTGGCGAAAAAAGAAAACTTAGTCGATGCCCTTTGGAAAGACAGACCGGCCGATATTCCCGAAGATATCCATACAATCTTACTGAACATTGCCTGGAGGAACTCATTAAATAAATCAATTGAATTTGCCGAGGTTCTATTAAACAATGTGATGACTAAAAAATTAAATGCACATAAGTCACAAAGATTTGCTGATTTTGCTGTCTTAAAAGCCCATGATATTCCTTCTGTCCTTATTGAGCTAGGATATATATCAAACCCACAAGATGCCCTGCGTTTAAACACACGAGAGTACCTTAATTCATTAACAACGCTTATTGCAGATGGTATCGACAAATATTTTACAGCGGACAAAAAGAGAGATCAAACACGTGGTTGTCAGGTTTTTTAGTCATCTTTTTACTTTTTTTATTTTTATCCTATTTCTGGTTGGAAGTGGATTATTATTTGTATTTTATAAGTATGGCCGGGGGCTTCCAAGTTATAAACAGCTTAGGAATTATGAGCCGCCCCAAGTCACACGATTGTATGCTTCTGATGGACGTTTGTTTGCCGAATATGCAACCGAAAAGCGTATGTTTGTTCCCATCGAAAATATTCCCAAACGCATTGTGAAAACCTTCCTGGCGGCGGAAGATAAAAATTTTTATGATCATTTTGGCATCGATGTTCTTGCTATTTTTCGATCCGCAGGGCGAAATATTTCTCGTATGATGGCAAATCAACGTCCGATGGGGGCCTCGACGATCACACAACAAGTCGCACGAAACTTTTTTCTTCAAGATCAAGCTCGGTTGGTTTCATTTGAACGAAAAATCAAAGAAGCCATTCTCACCTTACGTATTGAATCGGCCTATACGAAAGATCATATTTTAGAACTGTATTTAAATGAAATCTACCTTGGCCGGGGGTGTTATGGCGTGGCGGCTGCGGCATTATATTATTTCAATAAGTCCTTAGACCAGTTGACAATTTCCGAAGCTGCTTTTTTAGGGGGACTGCCAAAAGCGCCAAGCCATTACGACCCTGAACGCCATAATGAAAAAGCGATTGCGCGTCGAAATTGGGTCATTCACCGCATGATCGAAGAAAACCTCATTTCGTCTGAAAAAGGAAGGGAGGCCCTGAAGGAGCCCCTAACAATTCGACGTCGAGACCCTGCCGATAGTGTTTATGCAGAGTATTTTGCTGAGGAAGTTCGCCGAGATATTTTGAAAACATATGGGCCGAAAACGCTTTATGAAGCCGGACTTGTCGTCCGTACAAGTTTGGACCCCCAGTTGCAAAGCTTTGCCGATGGCTGTTTGCGTGACGGCCTTGTGGGCTATGACCAAAGAAAATCAGGATGGCGCGGAGCCGTGACAAAGGTGAATTTGGATCTTGAAAAAGCCCATACAACCCCTTTGAAAAAAACCTGGCAAAGCGCGTTAAATCAGGTCAAAAAACCCTTAGGAATGCGTCAAAATTGGGAATTAGCCATTGTGCTGCATACTTCTCATAACGTCGCCAACATCGGTTTAATGAACGGCAAAAAAGCCATCATCCCCCTCGAAGAAATCACATGGGCACGAAAAGCGATTGACTTTAAAACACGGGGCCCAAGAATCAAGAAAATTACCGATGTTCTCACCCGAGGCGACGTTGTGATCGTCCAAAAGCTTGATCAAAAAAAGACTCCTGAAAGGTACACGTTACGACAAATCCCCAAGGTTCAAGGGGGATTGATTGCCATGGACCCACATACGGGGAAAATTTTGGCGATGTCCGGTGGTTTTAGTTTTGCCCGGAGTCAATTTAACCGTGTCACTCAAGCCTTACGCCAACCCGGATCCGTCTTTAAGCCCTTTGTTTATTTAACGGGATTAGAGGAAGGGTACAGCCCCTCGAAGATCATTGTTGATGCTCCGTTGGCTATTGACCTTGGTCCAGAACAAGGTGTATGGAAGCCTCAGAACTATGAGAAGCGTTTTTTTGGACCAACCACCCTGCGACGTGGTCTGGAAAAATCAAGAAATATTGTGGCTTTGCGCTTAGTGATTGAAAAGCTAGGCATAAAAAAAGTCGCGAACTTGGTTCAACGGCTCGGACTTTATGAAGATCTTCCCCAGCAGTATGCGACGGTTTTGGGAACGGAGGAAATTACTTTGATGAGGTTAGCGACAGGTTATGCCATGATCGCAAATGGCGGAAAGGAAGTCCGGCCCACCCTTATTCAAAGGATTCAGGATCGAAAGGGAAAGACGTTATTTTCCGCCCAGGCCCCTTATAAAATATGTGCAAACGGCTGTCAGCAAGGGGACTGTGATGATCTTGATCTTCCCACCTTCCAAGATAAACGCCAACAGCTGATCAACCCCCATACGGCTTATCAACTTACCAGCATCTTGCAAGGGGGAATAAAACGTGGGACAGGACGGGTTGTGAAAAAGTTTATTGATGTCGATACACATCCCATAGCGGGGAAAACGGGAACAACGAACGATTTCCGAGATGCCTGGTACATTGGTTATACCCCTGACTTAGTCGTCGGGGTCTTGGTGGGTTTTGATGGACCTCGTTCTTTAGGGGAACATGAAAGTGGGGCGCGAATTGCTGCCCCAATTTTTGCAAAATTTATGGCAAAAGCTGCAAAAATGCAAGCCCCAGTTCCTTTTCGAGTGCCCCCAGGAATGCGTATGGCCCGTATTAATCTTGAGACCGGTCTTAAGGCGCAGCCGGGGGATAAAAATGTTATATTTGAGGCCTTTCGACCTGAAAATGATATTCCTACGGAACTTTCTTCGCAAGAGAAACAGGAAGATACCCCCTCGTCGGATTCGGACAATCCCCTCAATACGGGTGGAATTTATTAGGCTCTCTGCCCTGGCAAAGGGGGAATGTGGGAAGACCGATTTTTTATCTTGTCACACGCGTTTCTTTTCCGGATACCGGGGTGTCTAAAAGGGCCAGAATACGGGGATAACAGCAATTGAGATCAAGAACATCAGGATATTTAGAGGGACACCGATTTTCAGGAAGTCTGTAAATGTATATCCACCAGCAGCATAAACAAACGTATTGGTTTGGTAGCCAATAGGCGTTGCAAAACTTGCGGAAGCCGCAAACATCACGGCCACGGCAAAGGGGCGTGGATCATACCCAAGGTTGAGGGCTAAGTTAATGACAATGGGTGTCATGACAATGGCGACGGCATTGTTTGTAATCACCTCGGTTAAAAAAGAGGTTAAAAAATAGACCAAAGCTAAAATAAATACAGGGCCAAAAGGTTTAACGAAATTCACAAAAGTTTTTATTAATAACTCCATGGCTCCGGTATTTTCCATCGCCATCCCAATGCCAAGCATTCCAAAAATTAAAAGCAAAATGCGCCATTCAATGGCTTTGTATGCATTTTCCGCAGAAATGCACCCCGTTAAGATGACACCCAAGGCCCCAAGAAATGCCAAACCTGCAATAGGCATTACACCTATACCGGCTAAGCCTACAATCGCACTCAGGGTGAAAAGTACAATAGGTGCCCGTATTTTATCTATTTTTCGGTGGCGAACTTGGGAGGCATTGACAATGTCTTCATTTTCGAACAATTTCGTCATTTCATCTTCTGGTCCCTCTAAGATCACTGTATCTCCAGAGTATAATTGGGTATTTCCAAGATCCCCGGTAATGTCTTTTCCTTTACGGTGTAGGCCAATCACATAGCACCCATAACGGCGGCTTAGGGGTAGGCTGCGTATGGATGTGCCCACAAGCCCTGAATGATCGGCAATGACCCCCTCACTTACGATAAACGAGGACGTCGGCAGGAGTTCAGATAAATTTTCTCGTTCAACATTGAAGGTAACGCCAATATTTTTTCGTAACTCTAAAAACTCATCACGCTTGACTTTAAAAATGATCCGATCCCTGACTTGTAACGGAATATCCCGCAGGGTCGAAAAAGGGACGAATCCTTCTTTTTTTGTTAAAAGCAATTTGGGCATAAGGATTCTTAACGCGTCGAAAAGGCCTAGGCGACTTCCATACTCCTTGCGTACCAAATCCATAATTTCATAATCTTCATCTTCAGTAAATGTGATCTCACTTAGGGTTTTTCCAATAATTTGAGAGTGCGCAGGAATCGTTGCTTCGACAATAAATTTTTTTTGCTGGTCTAGGGAGTGATCCAGATCTTTCGGCGGTGTGCGATTCGGAAGAAGAAGCCGCCCAAAAAGACTTAAATACGTCATTCCCGTAATCGCCATAAGGATTCCAGGACCGGAAATTTCAAACATCGAAAACGCAGGTTGTCCATATTTTTGAGCCATTCCATCCACAAGAATATTTGTGGACGTCCCAATGATTGTGCAAGACCCCCCCATAATCCCCGCATAGGAAAGGGGAATGAGATATTTCGAAGGCGAATCTTTTAACTTTTCCGCAATCTTAATAACGACAGGGGTCATGATAATAATGACAGGAGTATTGTTCATGAAAGCGGAAATGAGAAAAACAACAAGAATCAGAAGAGAAATTCCATATCCTTTATTTTTTTTCGCAATATCAAGAAAGTACTCCCCCATTATGTCAATGATGCCCGTTTTGTCCAAAGCAGCGCTGATGACAAATAAACATGCAATAGTGATGGGAGCAGGGTTTGAAAATATAGTCAGCATATCGTCGGTACGAAGGGCCCCTGAAATCATTAATATTCCCATACCTGTGAGAGCCACCATATAGGGGGGGACCTTCTCGGAAATAAAAAAGATAAAAACTCCGGATAAGACAAAAAAAGTAAAAAAAATGTTCAAATCAACAAGCGTCACGACGTGGCCCCTTTACAGTCCTCAGAGATGTGGTGGATGTATACTCAATGATCAAATCTTATCATGTTTATTTGTTCACGAAAACACAAGACACCCCCGGGGGGAGGGGGGGTAAAAAAGTTTGGCCCCTTTCCAACCGAAATAGGCATAGACCCAGTGCGTAGTCTTGTTTTATGGAACTTTATTGTTTTCTAAATCCTTTTTTAATCAATTTTTTTTAGACTCTATTAAGATAAAGACCAATTAATATAGGTAAAAATGCGAAATTATATCATATCAGTAAGTAGTGTCCTTGTTTTATTGAGTTTGACGGGGCGTTCGAATGCAGATAGTTGCGTTAGAATATGTGAAGAGGAGTTCAAGGGCACGTTGGACAAGGGCACGTCGGACAAGGACACGTCGGAACATTCAAACATGTGTAAGGTTTTGTGTGCTGATGGTAAGATTTCACCTTCTGATTTATCTGAACTTGATGATGATGATATGAGAGATTTTCCAGAGGAAAGTTTAAAGAAGCTCAATGTTCTTTATCATGCCCGTACATATTTTATTAATCAATTACACCAGGTCGAGAATGACCTGGAAGGAATTGAAGAAACGTTGTATGATGGTACATTTAACGCCCCCTTGAAGTTCATTAAGCTTCTTGGCCATCATATCGTTCTGCTGAAAAACCAACTTGAAGTGCGAGAAAGCATGTTAAGCTTGTCTCCGGTTCCGGAGGCAAAAAAGGGGTTAAAGACAGACATTGAAGAATATAAAGAAGCTTTTCAGAGGAAACTTCAGGAGAATGAAGTGAATATCCTTCTGGCCATTGAGCTGATTGATGAACAGATCAAAGAGGTTGTGGGAAACTTTGAGGAGTATGAATCAGAGCTTCCTCTGGAGGACAAACAAGATTATCTGGAGTTGCTCTTGCAACATATTCAGCTACAGGGGTCTTTCAAATATATCTGTCAAGAGCTAATGGTACTGACCCCCCATGAGAAAGACGGGTATCAGAAGAAGATAGATCAGGCCAAGAACTCTATGCAAGAAACTCAAGGTAGAATTGATCAGACCGTCGAGGACATCTTGAATCACATAGAGTCTACGAAGCTTGAGAAAATGAGCGAGGTCAAGAAAGCTCTTCATAATATTGATCTAGAGTATGAGGGGGAAGTGACCCCTGAGCTTATCGAGCATCATATAAGTTTATTATACAAAAACATCGAGCTTCTGGAACACCTAAAAGACACCCTACAAGACCCAATATTTGTTCGGTCCTCCAGTATAAGAGAGTCCCTAAAAAATAACTTAAACGACATCGACAAATTGAAAAAAATCCTCGAAGGACAAATTGCGCAGAAGAAGAAGTACCAGGACTTCCTAAAAAAAGAGGCGGGTCAATATGAGGCCTTAACAAACGAAATTAACAAGGAAGAAGAAAGGTTTGATCGTCTTTTTGAAAATTTTATTAGTATAGTACCAAGTGACTTACACGATGTCCCCCGTGAGGATTTGGAAAAATTGGGTAACGAAGCCGCAGAGGCCCAAAGGGTCCAAGAAAAACTTGTTGTCATGTACAAGGAAATGTTGGACCTTCCTTTCTTTTCATCAGAAAACGAAGAAGGAGAGGTGGATACGAAAAGGCTGGGGCTATCTTCATCCCCCGTTTCAAGAATAGGGTTTGAGGGCAGAATAAACTCCTTACAAGGAGCCGGACTGGAAATTCTTTATAGACAAAAATATATCTTATCTTTATTAGGCTCCTACAAGGCTCTTAGTGCTTATTTTCCCGAGGCGCATCAAGACACCTTCATTCAGCTTTCAGAGCAAGAAATAAAATTAAATCGTAAGGCAAAAGAAACGGTAAACACCTTATCTGACCTAGTAAATCAAGAGGCCTATACCCAGTCTCATTTGAAGAAAATTATTGAAAATGTTCAAGAATATATCGACAGCACTCAGCAAGTAAAAGAGATATTACAACAAATGCAGGCCCTTAACCCTTCACAGGTCATGTCCATATACCTAAAAGTTGATGTCCAAGACTTTGAATCTATTCTTATTGAAGAAAAAAACAAAAAAGACTTTTATAAAAAAATTCTGGACGCAATGATGAAGGATACAGAGGAAACGACCCCCGCTCAATCTGAAAAGGTGACTCAAAAGATCACTCACTTTGTAGAAAAACAAAAACAGGGTGTCAAAAGCAAAATATCCAAATATGTGGATAAATTAAAGTCTGCAAAAAAAAGTAAGGTCCAACCTATAGAATAGTACGCATGAAGGTATAAAAAAGGGCCGTGGCAGTGCCTTCCTCACAATCTTAGGAGGGGTCTTGCTCCAGGCTCTTTTTTCGTTATCACATCGCGTGGAAAAACGAGGTATGGATGCACCATCAATTTTCTACATCATATTAGGATATACCCCCAGGTTTGACGTTCTAGTGCTACATGCCCTTCTCGAAATCTAAGATAAGGCCAAAAGCAAACCCCATGAAGGAACACCGGTTTTGTAACCTTATGATAAAACTATTATTTACAATTTGCCTCAAAAATAATGCGTTTTTGTTTTGAAATTTGAGCAAAGTATTTTAGATTAGTATAGAGATTGATAAACCTTAAACATGGGACCTAAAATGACATACTCTGCGCAGCTAAAAAAAGAGTACGAACCACAGCAAGAATCGGAACTTATTTCAATATCGGGAATGCAAGAACAGCCAACAAATCCTTCCCCACAAAACGAACCGGAACTGAAACCTCGAATCAATGTTATAGGAATCGGTGGGGCCGGTGGAAATGCGGTGAATAATATGATCCGCTCGAAACTTGAGGGATGCGAATTTGTCGTTTGCAATACAGACCATCAAGCATTGCATGGGGCCCTGCCCAACACCAAGATTCAATTGGGCATGGAAGCGACCCAAGGACTCGGGGCCGGATCAAGACCTGAAGTAGGAAAAATTGCCGCTGAGGAATCCTTAGAAGACATTATGTCCGCTATAAGGGGCAGCAACATGGTTTTTATTACAGCTGGTATGGGCGGTGGCACAGGAACAGGGGCGACGCCTGTGGTTGCCAAAGCGGCCCGAGAAGCTGGAATCCTTACTGTGGGGGTAGTGACAAAGCCGTTTCATTTTGAAGGGGCTCACCGCATGCGGGCCGCGGAAAAAGGGATCGAAGACCTGCAAAAGCACGTCGATACCCTGATCGTGATCCCTAACCAAAATCTTTTCCGTGTGGCGAATGAAAAAACGACCTTCGCGGATGCTTTCAAAATGGCCGATGATGTTCTGTATTCTGGGGTCCGCAGTGTGACTGATTTAATGATCATGCCGGGGTTGATTAACCTTGATTTTGCCGATGTCCGGACGGTGATGCTTGAAATGGGCAAGGCCATGATGGGGACAGGAGAGGCTGAAGGAGAAAATCGATCCATTGCGGCTGCAGAAGCCGCGATCTCGAACCCGCTTTTGGATGAAATTTCCATGAAGGGGGCCCGAGGTGTCTTGATTAGTATTACAGGTGGCATGGATATGACACTGTTTGAAGTCGATGAGGCGGCAAACCGCATCCGAGAAGAAGTCGACGGTGAAGCCAATATAATCTTTGGTTCGACCTTCGATGAACGCCTTAATGGCAAAATCCGCGTTTCGGTTGTGGCCACGGGAATAGAATCAGATGGTCAGGCTTATGCCGCCCCCCGCGATGCTGAAGACATGTCAGCACAGGATGAACCGCACCACGATGAGCCCCTTTCTTTAGAAGACGAACAAGGCCTTGAAACTGTTCGCACTGAAGAAGAGTTTGAAGATACCTTTGTTGAAGATCCCGTGGAAGGAACGCCTTTTGAGAACCCGCCAATGGAGCCAAAACGTGGTTTTTTCAAAAGAATGGCGGATTCCTTGATGGGAAAAAAGGAATCCCCTCAACACGATCATATTCCCCCTGAATTTTCGAAAAGGAAAGAAGACACAATCAAAAGAGAGACCCCACAAACACCGGAAAAGAACCTGTCTGAAGAGCAAGTGATTTCCGATATCCCCGCATATATCCGAAAGAAGAAAAGATAATCTAACGTTGCAGGATAAGACGACCTTATCCTGCAGTATTGGAGTCTATGGAGAAGCCATAGAGTCGTGTTTGCATAAATTTAAATAACGGGTGGTGGGCCTGGCAGGACTCGAACCTACGACATCACCGTTATGAGCGGTGCGTTCTAACCAACTGAACTACAGGCCCTTCAAAGAAGGCATATCTTAGAAAGATATAAAGGTTTTCGTTTTTTTAAGTTTTTGATAAAAACTTAAAATTTGAAGGTGTGAAACGAATATTAACCTAAGCTATGCTTATCATAAATGTCTCTATCTTGTAAAGTCCTTTGCGCTATTTTAAGCTGCCCACCACTTTGTGGTTCAAGTTGAATTTTGCCCGTGTCGGTTTGTATTGGCACTTCCTGTTATCTTCAATATCTTTATATATAAATATTGAAATCCTTAAATAAGGACATATATGTTATGTAGTAAAAATATTTTTAATAAAGGTGGTAGTATGAATAGGTTTTTTATACTTTTATCAGTTCTTCTGTGTGGAACGTCCCTGAGTGCTACGGTGATTGAAGACATCCCTGGGGAGGGGGCAAGGACTCAGAAGAGAAAACGATGCGATAATGAGGGACGTGGTTCTCGTGTTTTGAAAAGGCAAAAAATTGAACAGAAAGGTGTCACAGAGATTTCTCGTGAGAACGACAACAAAAACAAGATCACCGCTTTTCTTGGAGGGCTTTCTCACCCGTTATTGTATCATATACTTTCTTTTTTAGATGATTTTGAAGGGAAAATACACAATTGTAAGGTGCGAAGCTCCCTGATCGAAAAACGAACAAAATTTTGCTATAAATACATTCATCTCGATGATGTTCAAGATCAAATCGATTTGAGTCACGCACAAAATCATAACTCACAAGGTGATGTTTCCTATGGCCGAAAATGGCAAATCATGGAATTGTTTTCATTGATTTCTAAGCGTTGGACGGTTAATCAACAAAAGGAACGAGAGTCATTTAATATATTCATGGACAAAACAGGTTTTCATCATTTCCAAATGAAAAAAGACGAGCCTGGAACGTTTCTAAGGTTTTTTTTTCAAGAAAATAAAGAAAGCTTCAATCAAAAACGAAGGGCATTTAACTCATTTTATCAAACACATCGTGACGAGAACGAATGGTTTCTGTTTGCTTTAGAAAAAGGAGTTGATTTTGAGACCCTGGATGCCTTTACGAACGAACGCAACGCTATTGAAATGAAAATACAAAATTTCCTTAAAGATCCGGTTATAGGTTTCTCTAAAAGAAAAAAAATCCCACAAGGATGGCAAGACTTCATTAAAGGTTTTGCAAGGGGCGGTCTTCATTCGATCGAAGACATAGACGCGTTTTTCAACGCTATAAAGGACAATAAAGAACAACTCTTTTCGGCTGATGCGAAGCCAGTGGATCGTTGTTGTATAGTCTCTGATCTTTTAGAATCTGGGCTTCACTCCCCAGCCCAAATTAAATCTTTAGTTGGACTCTTTCCCACGTATATGGGTAAGGGATACCGTATTGATATTATTCGGAGCTTTAAAAAAAATGGGATTTATTCCGCAAATCAGATCAATGCATTTCGACATGCTATAAAGGACAATGAAAGACGACTTTTTGCCCAGAATACGGATAAATACGTTCGTCTTGATATTATTAAGACTCTTGCGGAATCTGGGTTTTATTCGCGAAATCAAATCAAATCTTTAGGGGTGCTTTTGGAAGGGATGGGAAGAAGTATTTGTCTCAATATTATAAAGGGCCTCAACAACAATGGGATTCATTCCCCACAGCAGATCCATGCGTTTCGCGAAGCTATAAACAACAATCAAGATCGATTCATTTCCTTGGGTATCAAAAGAGCCGACTGGAGTCCTATTGTGTCTTGTTTTGCGGAATCTGGGATTCATTCTGCCGAAGCGATTGAATCGTTACTCAACGCTATAAAGGATAATGAAACGAAACTTTTTACCCTGCATATGAAAGGAGAAATTCGTAGTCAAATGCTTGATAGTATTGTGAAAAATGGGCTTCAATCCTCACCCCAGCTTGAAGCGTTAACCGGGCTCTTTACTCCCGATATGGGGTATGGCTCTCGTTATGCAATTGTGAATGAGATTGGAGAATATGGCTTTCGTTCGCCAGAGGAAATCCAATCTTTAGGGGGGAAGTTGACAGCGGATATGAGCGATGACCAACGTAACGCAGTAATAAAAGGTTTGATAAGAAGGAATTTTATAAACTTAAGAGAATAAGGGGACTTCAGTCAGAAAAAATCATTTTTCTGCCAAAAAATGCATCAGGGGGTGGATTCACACATGAATGTACCCAGGATCTTTCGCGCATCATTGTGCTGAAAGCCTTTTGCGAATTTTGGCCTTTGTAACGACAGACAAAGGGCGTAACTGATCATCTTTGCATCAACATGTTGTCAAGAATGGATATGCCATATTTGCGTTTGGCGAGCGGATGGCAAACAATAAATACTGGCGGAGGGGATGGGATTCGAACCCACGATACGGAAAACCGTATAACAGCTTAGCAGGCTGCCGCCTTCGACCACTCGGCCACCCCTCCTGAGGAACACTTACAACTATAAGGGTTTCCCATACAAAGTCAATGTTCTCACCGGAAAAAATTATTTCGCTGGAACTAAAATCATCAACATTTGACGGCCTTCCATCTTGGGGGCTAATTCGACCTTTGCATTTTCTTTTAAGTCGGCAATAATACGCTCCAGAACCTGTCTTCCGACTTCGCGGTGGGCCATTTCGCGGCCACGAAAACGTAGGCTGACTTTGACCTTGTCCCCTTTATCCAGAAAACGCTGCATATTTCTAAGCTTCACTTGATAGTCGTTCACGTCCGTCGTTGGACGGATCTTGACTTCCTTGACAGTGATGATCTTTTGATTTTTCTTGGCTTCAGCTTTCTTTTTTTGGAGCTCGTAACGATACTTTCCAAAATCGACAATCTTACAAACCGGGGGGGTCATATTTCCCGAGACCTCGACCAAATCAAGCCCGGCATCTTCGGCTTTTTGCAAAGCCTCTTTTATGGAAATAAGTCCAATATTTTCACCAGTTTCATCAATCAATCGCACTTCGGGAACGTGGATTTCTTCATTAATGCGCGGGCCGTCCTTTTTGGGCGGACGTTGTTGAAAGTTACGTGTTATTTTACTCTCCTTCGTTACATATTTCTGTGCTGTTTTTCAATGACTAGTTTATCAACTGCCTGGCTCAACGCAATAGTTTCTTGTTTTTTTGTGCCCAAGCGGCGTAAAGTCACACTCGAACTCTCTTTTTCACGTTCTCCAACCACAGCGATAACCGGAATCTTTTGGTGACTTAAATCACGAATGCGATAATTGACCTTTTCATTACGCAGGTCGGTTATCACCCGAAGACCGGCAGCTTTCATCGTCTCTGCTACGTCTTCGGCATACCCATCAAATGCATTTGTGATCGGTGTGACGGCAATTTGAACCGGAGCAAGCCATAAGGGAAAACGCCCCTCATAATGTTCAATTAAAATCGCAATAAAACGTTCAAAGGAACCAAAAACAGCCCGATGCAACATAACCGGATGACGTTTTTGTCCATCTTCAGCAATGTAGTTTGCCTCTAACCTTTCGGGAAGAACAAAGTCAACTTGCATTGTACCGCACTGCCAGGATCGACCAATGGCATCTTTTAACACAAATTCAAGTTTGGGGCCATAAAACGCCCCTTCACCTGGGTTTAAAACCGTCTCTAACCCGGCGGCCTGGGTTGCCTCCAGCAAAGCTTTCTCGGCCCGATCCCACGTTTTATCACTTCCAGCCCGTTTCTTAGGACGATCGGAAAACTTGACGCTCACATCTGTAAACCCAAAATCTTTGTAAATATCCAGTAACAAGTCACAGAAAACCTTAACTTCGGCAGAGATTTGATCCTCGCGGCAAAAAATATGCGCATCATCTTGCATAAATCCACGCACCCTCATTAAACCATGAAGGGATCCCGAAGGTTCATTGCGGTGGCACATACCAAATTCGGCCATACGCAAAGGAAGATCACGATAACTTTTCATGCCTTGTTTAAAAATTTCCACATGGCACGGGCAATTCATGGGTTTTAAGGCTTGTTCCCGCTCGTTCTCATTTTCCACTGTGAACATTCCCTCCCGGAATTTTTCCCAGTGCCCGGACTTCTCCCATAAACGGCGATCCACAAGTTGAGGGGTCCGAACTTCTTGATATCCCCGACAATCCAGCTTTTCGCGAATGTAGTCTTGCAAAATTCGATAGAACCTCCATCCCCGGGGATGCCAAAAAATGCTTCCCACCGCTACGTCCTGTAAATGGAATAAATCCATTTGTTTTCCTAGGCGACGGTGATCGCGTTTTTCTGCTTCTTCCCGTTGATGAAGGTAGGTTTTTAAATCTTTTTCATTGGCCCAGGCTGTCCCATAGATACGCTGCAGCATCGGATTGTTCGAATCCCCCCGCCAATAGGCTCCGGAGACTTTTAACAACTTAAACCCNTTTCCCAATTGACCTGTGGACGGCAAATGGGGNCCGCGGCATAAATCTGTAAAATTGCCCTGAGTATAAACAGTGAGGGGCTCTTCTTTAGGGAGGTCCGAAATAATCTCAGCCTTAAAATTCTCGCCAATACCTTTGAAATAATCAATGGCTTGATCCCGTTCCCACACATCCCGGCGAATCGACTCGTTCCGGGCAACAATCTCATGCATCCGGGCTTCAATCGTCTCTAAATCATCGGGCGTAAAGGGCTCTTCTCGGTGAAAATCGTAATAAAAACCATTTTCAATGGAAGGGCCGATGGTGACTTGAATCTGAGGATAAATTTCTTTGGCAGCTTCGGCAAGGATATGGGCGGCATCATGGCGCAAAATATCAAGACCCTCTTCAGAGTTCCGGGTGATCACGGAGACTTCGGCATCATTGGAAATAGGTCGTGTCAAATCCCATAACTCGTTATTGACAGAAACCGCAACAGCGTCCTTGGCCAGACTCTTACCTATGCTTTCCGCAATTTCTAAACCCGTCACCCCAGGTTCATATTCGCGCTGGGATTGATCGGGTAAGGTTATCAAAATTTTCGGCATAGCATTTATAAATTTTCATAGGGATCTGCCTATTAATATAGGGCATTCGCACATCTTGGCAAAACATAAAAGTTGTTTTTCCGAAAAAATCTCGCATTTTGTTTACGAAACGCCTATAAATAGCCCCAAGAGACCTAAACGTTGAAAAGATGATGGACAATTTTTCACGCCGAGAGCAAGTGTACGTTGTGGTGGGTACGTTATATGTAACCTGTATTATAACGGCCAATCTTATTTTTCAAAAAATTGTGTCTTTAAAATTCCTTGGTCTCGAAAATATCGAAATTTCAGTCGGGGCTTTGCTGTTTCCAGTTTGCTTTTTGCTGACCGATTTTTTAGCCGAATTTTATTCGCGGCGCGCAACGGAAACCATCATTTTTTCCGGGCTTGTGTGCAGTCTTTTTACCATTGGGGTTCTTTCGTTCGCCCAGTATCTTCCAGCGACATCGTGGTCGCCGCTGTCCGATGACGATTTTTCCAAAACATTTGGAAACTTCAAACTGGCTTTCCTTGGATCTTTACTCGCCAGCTTTCTTGCCCAGCTTGCGGATGTACGTCTTTTCCAAAACTTAAAGTCTTGGACAAAGGGGAAACACCTGTGGTTACGGAACAACCTAAGTACCGCGATTTCCCAGGGGGTCGATACCGTGATTATGACCCTTTTTTTAACCGTTTTTGGTGTCTGGACCTGGGAACAATTTTTTGTCTTATTCCTAAGCACCTATAGTGTTAAATTTTTCTGTGCTTTATTGGACACCCCCTTGTTCTATTTGGGCGTAAGGGGGATCAAAGCCTATTTAAAGGACCCACGCACGTCTTAGGATGTGGGATAAAGGTGCACCTGAAAATCTGGATCTTGCTTTGTCTGGGAGGAAAACCAGCTTGTCCACCCCAGGGCCCTCTTGCCATTTAAACGCAACGGTGGTATTTCCTGGGGGTGAATTCCGAGTTGTACGATAAATTCTTGCCCCCCGCCTAAATACGCATAACAGAAACTGATTAAATTTTTATAGGCCTGTCCGGATTTCAGGAATGTTAAAAAACGATCATGGGGCAATGGCCCAACTTTCATCTTAATTCCTGCACTTTGGTTCCAGGCCTTATTCCCTAAACAGGCTCCTTTGCCTAAGGATTGGAATTGACCTTGGTTTCCGATTTTTGTTTTCTGGGCTTCGTCCAGGAAAACCCAACGACCTTGAAAAGGAAAGACAGAAATCGGCACTTTGAAAAAGGAATCCAACATTTTCTGAAAAGCAAATTTATTTTTTTGTTGATGCCAAAAGGCGGCCCCAAACTGAAGATAGGTTTCTGGGGGGATATCTTGAGTAATTTTTTGGGTGAGAAAGCCACTTATCCCCTGGATGGTTCTTCCAATAGGCATTTTTGAAGCGGGTTTGTTGTATAATCCCACAAGGGTTTTTTTATATATACAATGAAAAAGAGAGACAAACCGATGGTTAAATAGGTCAAGGAATTCTGTGGGTCCATAATCCCTTATGCGTTGGCGATCAAGGATACGTTCTGTATAAGGCAAAGGAAGGGGTCCCTGAAGTCCGGCAAGGCCCATGAAATTGATTTCGACCACGTATGTCCCTTGGGTATATGAGATATGAGAGATATCACTGGGAGACGGGGAAAGGGAGACACGAGATTGAATGCGGATCGCCTCATCTGCTGGAAAGGCGCCGGACCCCAGCGGCGATCCTTCTGGTTTTGTGGACTCCAAAGCCTTCATAACCTGATGAAATTCATAATAAAAAGGGGTTTGGGTCAGTTGATCAATTAAATGAGGAGTTGGTCGCCGCTTCGGGGTTGCCATGATTTTGTTACCTTTTCTTGGTGATTATATTTTAATGACAGCTCAATAAAAGAATTCAAATGCGCATATAGACCAAAAAACTGGTTCAGAACCGTTGAAAACAAAACAGCGCCACCTTCGTCCATGATCTCTTGATCATAATGAACTTCGATTGCGGTGCCGGATACAAACCCTCTCCACGCCTCCTTTAGCATGCGCCGGGTGACCGTTTTCGATGTCACTGCCTGCAAGAACTCAATTTCTGGGAATGTTTTGTTGTGGGTTAGGGACCCATAAAGCCTTAAAATTTCCTGGACGTTTGTTCGGGCGTTCTTATCCTGCATGAGCCCCAAATGGTTCAAAGAAAGCTGGGAAATCAAGCGCCACTGGACGTCTCCATCTTGGGGCGGCAAGGTTTCAGGTGTGGGTTTTTCAACTGCTCGGACCTGAGCCGGAATTTCGATGTCCGGTTGAAACACAGCCCCTTGGGGAATAAAATTTGCTAGGTTTCTATTTGTGCATAACACGTCGGCATAAGCGACATCATTGGCCGGAAGAAAAGGGTTGAATTTCAAATCAATGAAGGATAGGTGAATGTCTGTGCCGCCAATCTTCGGATTTGTGTTATGAGACCTTTCGCTGTACCAAAACTCCTTTTGTTTCATTTCAATCGCCCGGTGGTCATAACTAAAATAAGGGGACATCTCTTTGAGTTTTCCGCCTTCTTGGGCTAAGGATACCTTTTTTATCGAATGGATTTCCGTCGTTTTTTCACGGCGTGAATCCGCCAAAAGCTTATATTTTGTTGTTTTGTGGTTCACAAGAATGGGCTCGGATATTTTGTGAAAAAGGTTCACCGCCGGTGCACATCCTAATAAGAAATTATCAGGGCTTAAAGCAAGGCGTTTTGCATTCAGATTATCAGAAATCGGGATGTAGAAGGCAAACTTTTCGTTAGCTTGGCCAAGGTCAATGTGATCAATATCAAAAAATAAAAATTTTTGGGGAAAGTGAAAGTATTCATATAAAAACGCATAGGCTGGATTCGACTGTTCCGGAATCGGTTGCAACACATCCTCAGATTCAAACCCAACTTTCTGAGGCGCCGAAAACATAAGGGGATCTTTTTTGATGCCGGGCTCCTGCTTTTGATTCGGATCCCAACCTGCAATTTGAGATTCTGAAGTAAAAAGCAACTCATAAATAGCATTGCGGGTGTTGCTCATACCGTTTATATGAAAGCGTAACGTTTTTATATCAAACGTATGTAACGGGTCACCTAAAGTAGAAATTTCAAGTTTTAAAACATGTCGGGTTGGGATGCCTCGCGTATGAAAGGGTAAGGTATCCGACGCCAGAACCCGGACCTCGCTGACCTTTAAGGGCCATAGGTCTATCGGGTATACGGTCTGAAAGGTGCAAGGTGTATCCTCATCCGCATAGGCTGCGAGGGATGTGTGCCTGGGAACATGGAAGTTATGAGCAAGGCTATTGGGATCTACATCCATCTGGGCAATCATTGTTGCAGGAAAAGGGCGGGTGAAATGGGGGTATAAAACGTTTAAAAGAGCCGTCGATACATTGGGAAAGAGGTCATCAATTTGACGCTGGAGCTTCGCAGAAAGGTAAGCAAAGGATTCAATAAGTCTTTCAACTTGCGGGTCTCCAACCTCTCCAGCCCCCATTTCTAAGCGTCGCGCAATTTTCGGAAATTTTGCTGCGAACTGCTTGCCAGACTCCCGAAGGTAGGTTAATTCACGCTGATAGTAATTAATAAATGGATCCAGCTTTTCCGACACGTTTCCCCGGTTTTTTTCTTTGTATTTTAAAGCAAAAGCTAAAAATGAACAATGTTTTTAAATATATATTTTAAGAACAGGTCTTTCTATTCCTGTTGAGGGGGTAGAACCACGACAAGATCTGTGAAGTCGTCATGAACGAGCTTTATAATATCATTTTCAATTTTGACTTGCGAAAAACCAACCTATATTGACTGTGTTTTATTAGCATAAGCTGAGTATTTGCAAAATTAATAAAAAGCGATCGTTTTTCAACTTGTTTTTGCTTGACAGTTTGTCCATGATTGTGGCATGTTTTGGCGTATATATTATGATTGGTTATGTAAAGAGATTAAAATGCGGTACTTATACTTCACACTGGAATTCATTAAAAAAACTTTTAAGACCAATTATTATAGAAATTTAATTTTCTTTCTTGGTGTGACTTTGATTATATTTTCCATCAACAAGTCCCCCTTATCCTTTCGAGACCGAACATCTCAACTGACATCTTCTCAGTCTCCACACCCAAGGAAGCAAAAATCTGGGTTCGCGCCAGATGGCTTGATGATTTTGAATGACGTGAATCACGCTCCACATAGGGCCCAAAATGAGGGTCCAGGCAAAAAATCTGTGTCTTTTAACGTTAAAAAATCAAGAAAGAAATTTTTTGGGAAAAGGAAAATCCATTTTCTTAAGAAATTTTTCCATATCTATCATAAAACCTCGTCATATGACCTTCGTTACAATCAATACCAACTCCCTAGTTTTCATTTTCAATTTTCCTTCCCTAGTCTGGTAAGGAATATCAACCTTTACGGGGATGGTAAGACGCAAAAATCTTCCGAACCCCAAGGTAATCATTCGGTTGATAAGGAAGACGATCAGGTCGAGACCCTTTCACAATCCCAAGGTGATCAGTCGATTGACAAGGAAGATGATCAGTCTGAAACCCTTGTAGAGCCCCAAGGTTTTCATTCGGTTGCGAAGGAAGACGATCAGGACGAGATCCTTTCAGAGCCTCAAGGTGATCAGTCGATTGACAAGGAAGATGATCAGGTCGATAACCTTTCAGAATCCCAAGGTAATCAGTTGGTTGATGAGGAAGACGATCAGTTCGAGACCTTTTCAGAATCCCAAAGTGATCAGTCAATTGACAAGGAAGACGATCAGTTCGAGACCCTTTCAGAATCCCAAAGTGATCATTCGGTTGATAAGGAAGATGATAAGGTCGATAACCTTTCAGAATCCCAAAGTGATCAGTTGGTTGATGAGGAAGATGATAAGGTCGATAACCTTTCAGAATCCCAAGATAATCAGTTGGTTGATAAGGAAGACGATCAGGTCGATAACCTTTCAGAATCCCAAAGTGATCAGTCGATTGACAAGGAAGACGATAAATATGAAATCACAGGGGATATTGACGATATCATTACAAGACTAAAAGATAGAAAAAACCACTATAAGAACAAATTTAAAAAATATAAACCCCTTATGAAAGGGCAACTTAAAATATTTGATGATTATATAAAATATTTCAGCACCTTAAAAACGGCTTATCAGTCCTCCATTGTAGAACATAAAGTTGACGACATTGCCCGTAAAAAAAAATCAGACGACGAAAAAATGGAGAAACCCAGGAAAGTTTTTTTGGAGCTTAAAAAGTACCCAGTGAAATTCACAAAAAAATGGTTGCAATTGCCAGAAAATCGAGATGATGAGGATTTCGAATTTGACAGTTTAAAAAGTGAAATTAAATTCAATATTGAATTGTGTACCAGGGGTGTTTTTGGTTATAACCGAGAGACAAAGTGTGTGTGGCCCAAGGAAGCTCTCTTGGAGATGTTTGAACAAGTTCTTCGAAATGAAGAATCGAAAACTCAGCTAGAGGAGTGGGGGCAGCTCAAAGAGCTTATCGATAAGAAGGTAAGTAATGAAAAGGACGAAGCTGTACTTAAAACTCTGAATAATATGAAAGATAAAATTGGTCGTACAATACAGGTCTTAATGGAAGATTGTGAAAACATTAAAAATAATAAGCCTAAAAACATGGAAATAGATTTTGAAAAAATACAACTTGTTGTATCCCCGAAATCAACCTTTGGGGGCTCGACATCTAAAGGGGGGAATCATGGCCCGCCTCCGCCTCCGCCTCCGCC
>SL_7KL_010_BRINEDRAFT_10000048_pt1 | contig 46841 bp, 39 predicted proteins | sample SodLak_010_BRINE_FD_10663 | JGI IMG/M metagenome (IMG submission 10663)
AAGCTCAAAGACGAAAGTTTTTGAGCTTTTTTTATTTGTGATACAGCTCAAGAGAAATGTTCTATACCTATATCATATTCAGCAGATCCAAGAACAGGTATTATACCGGATATACTTCTTCGACCCGGATGGATTGCCACTGGAATTAGTGGAAGATCAAACCAATTCAGAAATTGATACCTGGGAGAGTTCAACAATACCGTCCGACTATCAGATTCGCGGATTTTGGTCGGCAACCCTTCGCCTGCAGGACTTTGAAGGAACACAAAAAGTTTTAAAAGAAGTGTTGGGCTTTAAAGAAACTGAAACAGAAAGTCATTTTAAACGACTGACAACCGATAGCCGGTTTGGCCATTCCATCATTCTTGAAAAAACTGATCAACCAAAAATTAGCAGAACAGGACGCGGCACGGTTCATCACGTTGCATTTCGGGCAAGGGATGAAAAAGAGCTTGCAGAGATGAGAGAGAAAGTTTTAGACATGGGGCTGAATCCTACAGAGATTTTGGATCGTCATGTTTTTAAGTCTGTCTACTTCCAAATCCCCGGCGGCGTTCTTTTTGAAATGGCAACCGATGGTCCCGGGTACGGAGCAGCCCACACCTCAGAAGAGGTGATGGGAGAAAAGCTATTTTTACCTCCCTGGCTGGAACCAAAAAGGGAATATATTGAAAAACAATTACCCCCAATAACAGTCTGATATCCCTATTAATCATTTAGGATTATTCAACACACTTTGAGATTTTACGTGTTCGAAATCATAACAGAATTCTGACTATATGATTGATACACTTACTGAAGCCTTTTTTTCCGAAATTGAGCAGTTTATTGAATTTATGCCGAGGATATTGATTGCACTTTTTGTTGCTTTCATCATCTATTTTATTGGGCGAATGGTTGGCAAGGGAACTGTAAGGATTCTGAAGCGCAGCACGATGCCTGAAGCCTATCATCATTTTTTCAAAAAGCTAATTACGGGTATTGCAGTTTTTATCGGTTTCATAGTGTTTCTTAACCTTATTGGATACAACACGCTGGCTGCCAGCCTTGTAGCGGGCGGCGGACTTACAGCCGTAATGCTTGGTTTCGCATTTAAGGATATCGGTGAAAATTTTCTGGCTGGGTTCTTTCTCGCATTTAGTCGACCATTCAATACTGATGATGTCATTGAATCGGGCAACATTACCGGACGTGTTAAAAGTATTCAACTTCGCCACACGCATCTGCGTACAGCCGACGGTTGTGATGTATTTATTCCGAGCGCACAACTTTTCACTAAACCGCTGCACAACTACACTCTTGATGGACTCCGCAGAGGAAGTTTTACAATTGGAATTGACTATTCCGACGATGCAGAAGCTGCTCTCAAAATCATTTTAGAGGCTGTGGTTAAGACACGAGGTGTTTTAAAAAAACCGGGAGCCGGTACAAGTATAAAAGGTTTTGACCCTTCATTTGTAGAAATCCAGGCACTGTTTTGGATTAATGCGAAAGATCAGGATATGAGCCTCGGGAAAGTACGCACCCAGGCTATGGACAATTGCAGAAAAGCTCTGATAGAAAACGGATTCACATTCAGTTCAGACATGACAACCGCCATCGACATGCGGCCGGTGGACGTGAACGTTCGTGGAAAAGAAAATTAAACGTCTTCTTGACTTTTTTTACCCTTGTTGGGAATAAAAAGTACCGCAGCCATCGTCAAAAATATTCCATTTCGGACTACCATTTTCCAGCCAAACTCACTTCCCAAAAGAGTCGCAAGTATTGATCCGCTTTCGGGATCTCCAAAACATCCGCAATCTCCCTCAATTCCTGCCCCTAGTCCATAGATTGCAAATATGAAAAAGCTCAGATAGATAAGAAGAGCTGCCGGTTTGACGGCTTTACCAAAAATATTGAAGACCAATAGTCCGCCAACCAGAATCTCAATCCAGGGCAGCGTATCAATGATTATGGACTTGAGAAACAGCGGTATCCATGTGATGTAGGCAACCGATTCAAAAAGTGCGGTATTATCCTGCACTTTCAGATAGCCGGCAACCAGCAGCATCGCACCCAGCAGAATTCTGAAGACAACTTTTATTCCAGGTATAAATTTATACATATCCATAGCTATTAGTATACGAAACTGAATAGAAAAACGTACCTGCCTTCCTTCTATTTGATCTGTTATTTACGGCGCTTTTGCATATCTTTTAGACTTATGATAACCCCTGACCATTCAACCCCGGGCATGATCGATAAACCTCATGACTACTGCGGCATTTTTGGTATTCACGACCACGAAGACGCTGCACTCCTCACCTACTACGGCCTTCACGCATTACAACATCGCGGACAGGAATCAGCCGGAATTGTAACCACCTACTTTGATGAGAAAAAAGATCGGCACACGATGCCGATGCACAAAGATTTTGGTCTGGTTCTTTCCGTTTTTGATGACTCAAAAATCTTTAAGCGCGAGCTGAAGGGTCGCTCAGCAATCGGACATAACCGCTACTCTACCAGCGGATCTTCAAAAAATCCGGCAAACATTCAGCCCTTTCGGGTTCACTATCGCAAGGGCAATCTGGCCATCGGACACAATGGAAACCTCTCCAATGCCAGAACTCTGCGCGAACGTTTCCGGGATGAGGGAGTTCTATTTCAGAGCACATCCGATACAGAATTAATTCTTCATTTGATCTCTCACAGCAGGGAAGAAGATCAGATGGACCAGATTATGGATGCACTCCGGCAGATTGAAGGAGCTTACTGTTTGGTGATTTTAACAGATGACAAACTTATTGCTGTACGTGACCCCAACGGTTTCCGTCCACTTGCTCTTGGAAAAATTGACGGATCTTATACGGTAGCCAGTGAAACCTGTGCATTTGATATTATCGGAGCGGAGTACATCCGGGATGTTGAGCCCGGTGAGGTCATTATTATTGACCGGGAAGCAAAAGAGAATCAACAGCCAAAATCGCTCTCTCTGGAACCAAAAGAAGGGACTAAAAGTAGCCAGTGCATTTTTGAATATGTCTACTTTTCGCGGCCAGACAGTAAGATTTTTGGCGAAATGGTAGATAAAATCCGTCGAAATCTTGGAAAGCAGCTCGCTAAGGAGCATCCGCTCGATAAGGTTGTAAAATCAAAAGTTGAAGATCGGCGGCCTATCGTTATTTCCGTTCCCGATTCGAGTAATACGGCCGCAATCGGTTACGCTCACGAAAACCAAAAGTACGGCTTCGACTGTAAATACGATATCGGCCTGATTCGAAATCACTATGTTGGCAGAACCTTTATCTCACCCGGTCAAAAATCGCGTGAGCAAAAAGTCCGCACAAAATTTAATACGGTAAAAGGTGTGATTGAAGGGCGTCCGGTGATTATTGTGGACGATTCCATTGTACGAGGAACAACATCCCGATATCTGGTGGATATGATCCGGGACGCAAACCCGCTGGAAATTCATTTCCTGGTCAGCTCGCCTCCTATTACGCATCCCTGTTTTTACGGGATGGACTTTCCAAGCCCCGAAGAGTTAATCGCCAATAAATTTAACCGTGATGTAGACGCTATCGCCAAAGAGATTGGAGTGGATAGCCTTCGGTATCTTTCTGCTGACGGGCTGGTTGAAGCCGTTAAAGAGGCCAATGAATCTGAGCACGATTACTGTACTGCATGTTTTACCGGTAACTATCCGGTCCCTGTTGATTTCGGAATAGAAAAAGAAGAAAACGAGATTGTTTGATGAATTTCAGAAAAGCAGAATTCATCACAAGTGCGCCGTCCCTCAAAGAGTGTCCCGAAGAGTCGCTGCCGGAGTTTTGTTTCGCAGGGCGTTCTAATGTGGGGAAATCCACTCTGATCAACAAAATCACCAATCAGAAAAAGCTGGCTCGGACGAGTAACACTCCGGGCAAAACCCAGCAGATGAACTACTACAAGATAGATAGCCAGGTTTACCTGGTGGATCTGCCCGGTTTTGGATTTGCCAAAGTCCCCAAAAAAGAGAGAGATCGGTGGGGCAAAGACATCAAGCAGTATCTGCTGATGAGAAACTCATTAAAGCTGATACTCCACCTGGTAGACAGCCGACACAATCCCACCGGATTGGACCAGGAGTTTTTCTACTGGATGGCGAGCAAGCAGAAGCCTTTTGCGATATTAATGACAAAGGCCGACAAGATTTCTAAAAATAAACTCAGTCAAGCCGAGAAAAAAGTGAACGATATTCTCACAAAAATGAATATTGAAGTACCTGTTATTCCTTGTTCCGGAGATACAGGTAAGGGAATTCAGGAGATTCAGTCTCTGATTACCGAATTCAAAGATTACGAATAAAACGAGAAATAATTTCATGCCTTACAAAGCACTACTATTAGACAACGTAGACCCATCCTGCGCGCAAATATTTAAAGAGAGAGGAGTTGAAACCCATATTCCCGGAAAGCTATCGGATGAAGAGTTAAAAAAAGAGATTGGAAAATACGATGCTGTTGTATTGAGAAGCGGTACCACCATTACCAAAGAACTGCTGAAGCATGCAACAAAACTGAAGGTTATTGGCCGCGCCGGTGTTGGTGTTGATAACATTGATATTCCTGCCGCCACTGCAAAAGGTATTCTGGTGATGAATACCCCTGATGGCAACACTATTTCTACGGCAGAACACACCTGCGGTATGATTCTCGCACTATCCAGAAACATTGCACAGTCCGTTGCCCGAGTTAAAAGCGGGGGCTGGGACCGGAAGAGCTTTATGGGAACTGAGGTTCATAGTAAAAAGCTCGGAATTGTGGGATTAGGCAAAATCGGATCAGAAGTTGCGGCACGTATGAAGGCTTTTGGGATGGATATATATGCCTACGACCCTTTTACAACCGAAGAGCATGCAAATTCACTTGGGGTAAAACTACTCGACCTTAACGAATTGCTTTCAACTGTTGACTACCTGTCTGTCCACACACCGCTGACTGACAAAACCCGAGGGATGATCTCATTGGAAAATGCGGATCAGATCAAAAAAGGAATCCGGTTAGTAAACTGCGCCAGGGGCGGAATTTATAAGGAAGAGGATCTCCCAAAACTGATTGAAGACGGAATCATAGCCGGAGTAGCACTGGATGTTTATACTTCAGAACCTCCCACACCTGAAATTTATAAAACACTCGAAAATCCGGCCGTGATCTGCACACCGCATTTAGGTGCTTCTACCGAAGAGGCACAGGAAAAAGTAGCCGTGCAAATTGCCCAGCAGATTTCTGATGCGCTCGAAAATAAAGACTATAAAGGGAGCCTGAATGGGAAATCTATCTCCCTCTTGACGAACAAAGAAGTGAAGCCCTATGTAGAACTGGCAGAGAAACTCGGAAAAGTAACCGGACAGATCATGCCGGAAAACATTAACAGTTTTTCGTTTGAGTATACCGGAGACTGTGTAAAATTTGCTGATATTCTTACGGATGGAATCCTGAAAGGAATTCTTTCTGAGTATATCACAGAATCCGTAAACCTGATTAATGCCCGGCACTATGCTGAAGAGCGTGGATTAAAAATCAAGGAGACAACCAGCAGCAACGGCAAGATGTATAAAGATCTGGTTACCATAGAACTGGGTGAGGACGCTCCGTATAAGAAAATCTCTGCAGCTGTATTTGGCCCGAACGATTATCGAATTGTTGAAATAGACGGCTACGGAATTGAGCTTCGGTTGGAGGGAGACATATTAATGTATCAGAACCAGGATAAGCCCGGAATGCTCGCATCTGTGGCAGGATCGCTTGCTGCTAAAAATATCAATATTGGCGCACTAAGTCTTGGACGAGCCGGAAAGGGAACAAATGCTATTACAGCGGTAATTGTAGACAAACAACTCACCAACGATGAGTTTAAAGAGATCTGCAAAATTGAAGGCGTTCAAAACGTAAAGTATATCTCGCTGTCTTAGTATTGAGATACGAGATTTAGGAGTTAGCATCCTCACTTAATCCATTTTCTCAAGTAGAAAGAGGCGTTTGCAACCACAATCACAATCACTCCGCCAACCAGTGTGTAGAGCGGCCAGGCGATGGTTAACGGTTCACCCGGAAGGAACTGCTGAAGTGCACCCTCAACCATGAAGAGCAGTGATATCAGCCCGGTAAAGAAACCAATCATCGCATCGGTTTTGTCAGGGCGAGGGAAAAGACGGCCAAGCATAAAAATCCCTAACAGCCCGCCATAGGTGTAAGACGCAATTCCCAATCCAAGTTCAACAACAGCCGGCTGCTCACCTTCGGAAAGCTGAAGCCAGGTAAATAGAAATGCAGAGCCTGTCAGTATAAAACCCCAGGCAATGGTGGTAAGTCGCGAAATCCATAATTCCCTTTCCTGATCCCACTCCTGACCAAAAATGGGTTTTATAATATCGTAGGTGGTAGATGATGCCAGTGCGTTCAATGACGAGCTGAGGCTACTCATAGCGGCCGCAAAGAGCGAAGCAATGATTAGGCCCGCTACTCCCACCGGCATGTGGTCTACAATGAATTTTGCGAATATCTCGTCCGTGGTTCTCAGCCCGAGTTCGGCAAGGTCAGCACCGCTGTAGAACACATAGAGCATCAAGCCGATAAAAAGGAAAAAAGCGAATTGAGCCGCTGCAACAAATCCACTCCAAATTAGTGCCTTCTGGCTGGATCTTAGATTTCCGGTAGCTAACAGACGCTGAACAATTAACTGATCGGTACCGTGTGATGCAATGGAAAAAACTGCCCCTCCAAAAACGGCAACCCAGAAGACATATGGATCGGCAAGGAACTCCTGAATGGAGAGTCCGCCACCCCAGTTAAACAGGGTAAATTTCCCATCACTGCTCAGCGTACTCATGATCTCCGCAAAACCGACATCAATTTTACCGATCATCAGAAGCAGAGCGAACAGGGCACCACCGATGTAAACCACCATCTGAACCACATCCATCCAGATTACGGCCTTGATACCGCCAAGGAAGGTATATATCAACGTAATAACTGCAATGACTGAGATCGCAAGAAGGTAGATCGCTCCGTCACCCCAGGCATCAAACACACCGGCAAATCGAAAGATGATTGCCAATGGAATAGCTGTAGCAAATAATCGGACACCATCAGCCAGAAGGCGCGTAATAATAAATGTAGAGCTGGCTGCTTTTCTCATTCCGGAACCAAAACGCTTCTCCAGAAATTGATAGGCGGTTGTCATTTCGCCTTTTACATAGGCCGGAAGAAACCAGATGGCCACAATGATTCGCCCCAGGATGTAACCAATAGTAAGCTGTAGAAACAAGAGATTCCCGCCATACGCAACGGCCGGAATACTGATGAAGGTAAGGGTACTGGTTTCGGTAGCAACAACGGAAAAGAGAATAGCCCACCACGGCATTTCACGTCCGCCGAGAAAATAGTCGGTGGATGATTTTTGTGTCCCGGCCGACCAGATGCCAAATACGGCAACCGCCACCAAGTAGAGAACAATAATAACACCGTCGAGCAGAGTAAATCCCATGAATCCGTTTGTTTTATGAATCTGTAAAAGAAAGGAAAATCAAGATTGGATTCAAAGTGAAAGAACAGTGCCATGATAGAATTCAGAGGTTCAATCTGGGCAACTCTGCGTACAACTCAGCGGGAATCTACGAGAAACCAGACGTCATGAAGGCTCAAATACTATTTTGTCTGACAACAAATCATCAAGAATTTTGTTCTCGCAGAGTTTTTTGTTTTGATCTTCCGTGAATTTCCGTACTTCCGTGGCAACCTCAACCATTAATCTAAACAAACACTTTCCCTAATATTGTAAGGGCATATAAATAACTGTGTCATACATTAAATATGAATTTATTATGGCCACGGAAGCACAGAATAACACGGAGAGGATATGAGTGATAAAATTAAACTGGAATATTTTCCATTTAAAGAAGAGACCAATCAGATCATTAAAGCAGGAATTGAAGTACATAAGAATTTGGGCAACGGTTTCCTGGAGATTGTATACAAAGATGCTTTAGAGTATGAATTTTACACCAAAGATATTTTCTATGAGAGAGAGAAGAAATATGAGATTAAGTACAAAAAAGCCATACTACCACATAAATTCTATGCAGACTTTGTCGTATTTAACAGTGTAATTCTCGAAGTAAAAGCTAAAGATGGAATTCCACCTGAAGATTTGGCTCAAACCATCAACTACTTAAAGTGCTCCGGTTGCAAAGTCGGATTGATACTCAATTTAGGCAAAGTGAAAATTGAGATCAAAAGAGTTGTGCTATAAGCTTCCGTGCAAATCCGTGTTTCCGTGGCGATTAAACGCGTCTTCACAGTGAAGAGCTTATTTTTGCAGAAAATCAATAAACTTCTGAACCGCTCTTCCGCGGTGGCTGATTTTGTTCTTCTCTTCTGAGCTCAGTTCGGCGAAGCTTTGATCGTATCCTTCAGGGATGAAGACCGGGTCGTAGCCAAATCCNTTATCNCCTCTTTTNTCNTCNATGATTTTNCCNCGNCAAANNCCCTCAAAAAAATNCTCNTCNGNNCCATTCACAAAAGCNATTACCGTTCTAAACTGAGCTGCTCGATTTGATTTCCCCACAAGCTCAGCTAACAGCTTATTTACATTATCATCATAGGTAGGATTTTCACCGGCGTACCGCGCAGAGTAAACTCCCGGCGCTCCGTCCAGGGCATCCACTTCTAGTCCCGTATCGTCCGAAATTGAAGGCAGTCCGGTTTTATCAAACCAGTAACGAGCTTTTTTCAGAGCATTTCCCTGCAGGTCGGGCTGATCCTCTTCCACTTCTTCCGCATCGGGAAAATCCAGCGTGGATTTCAGATCAATACCTAATGGCTGAAGAACCTGAAGCAGCTCATCTATTTTATGAACATTCCCCGAGGCGAGAAAAATTATGCCCGGCTTTTTCATTAAACTCATTTTTTAATCAATTTCAGGAATTTCACTCAGCTGTCTGAACTCCCGATAACGATCGTAAATCTCCTTCTCAGTCAGATCCTTCAGCCGCTCCGGGCCAAACTTTTCTACGCAGAAACTGGCCATTACAGAGCCAAATATTACCGCTTTACGCATGTTGTTTGGAGTCAGGTCGTCGGTGTAGGAGAGCCACCCCAGCAGTCCGCCCATAAAAGTATCGCCGGCACCGGTCGGATCAAAGATATCGATCACCGGGTAGGCGGGAGCCGAGAAAATCTCATCGCCTGCAAACAGAAGTGCCCCATGCTCTCCTTTCTTTATAATGAGAGATGAGGGACCCATAGCCCGTACTTTATCCGCAGCTTTAATCAGGTTGGGCTCTTCGGCCAGCTCTCTCGCTTCAGAGTCGTTGATTACCAAAAGATCCACTCCTTTTAACGTCTCTTTCAGGGCATCCGGAGTTCCCTCAATCCAGAAGTTCATCGTATCCATCACCACAAAATCTGGTTTGCTCACTTGGTCGAGCACTTTACCCTGCAGGCTAGGTTCAATATTTCCAAGAGCTACATACTTCGCGTCTTTGTAACTTTCAGGAATAACCGGATCAAAATGTTCAAATACATTAAGCTGAGTATCGAGCGTATCACGGTTATTCAGGTCATAATGGTATTTACCTTTCCAAAAGAAGGTGTTACCGCTTTTATCGATCTGCAAGCCTTCGAGATCCACATCTTTGCTCTTTAGCAATTCGATATCTTCATCGGCAAAATCTTTCCCTACCACACCTACCAGGTTAATCTGATTTGCGAAGTATGATGCCGCAAGAGAGATATATGTGGCAGATCCACCAAGGATTCTGTCTGTTTTTCCAAATGGAGTTTCGATACCGTCGTAAGCTACAGAGCCGACTACAAGAAGAGACATAGATGTTTTCTTTAATTCTGATTAATTCGTCATTTTAAAGCATGGAAAATAGCAAATTCATTACCCTTTTGTGGCGTTCCATCCAGAATTATTTGAAATCCAATATTCATTCATCAGCGTGGCTGAACAGTTAACAGACTATTTTATACCATCCATTATATTCCTGGCATTTGCCCTGATGCACAGCCTGTCTGCATCCCACTCTTTTAAAACAAAGATCTTCAGGTTATCACCAAAATTAAAAGCCTGGTATCGGGCACTTTACAATCTGATCTCTCTTGTAATGATCGCCCTTTGGTGGGTTACTTTGCCACAAGACCAAACTCTTTATCAATTAAGCGGTATCCCCTTTTTTCTGCTACTGCTGCTCCAGGTTGTTTTTGCTTACTTTTTTTTGAAATCGATATTTGCCCAGAATGGAATGGTGTTTCTCGGTATCAAGCAGATTTTATCCAACTTACAAGAGGGTAAGCTTCCCAACTATCAGGATGAACCGCAACGAGGCAGGCTGGTTACCACAGGGCTCTATAAGTATATGCGCCATCCGATGTACACCTTTGGAATGTTGGTGCTGATCTGTTCGCCTATTATGACAGCAAATCTTCTCTACTCTATCATCATCTTTGCTCTCTACTTCTGGATCGGCTCCTACTTTGAAGAGAAGAATTTAATCAAGCGGTTTGGTGAGAACTATGTCCAGTATCAAAGGAATGTTCCGCGTTTTATACCCCGTCTCAGGATTAAAAAGTAAGGGTACACAAAGGTTTTCGCAGAGTGGCGCAGATGAGCTGCGGAGTTACGCAGATTTGATAATACCGTCCATAAAAAACGCCCGATTGATTTCTCAACCGGGCATTTCACAAATCTGTCGAGATTAGTCAGTTCTTATTTGTGAGACGCAATCGGGTAATTTACTCCATCAGGAGCCGTTGATGACTGTCCGTCTGAGTTCACATTACCATTGTTAACCAACAGAATACCTGCCACATGAGGAGCAGCCATCGATGTACCGCTTATTGATCGGTATCCGCTGTTGATCCAGGTTGAGTTAACACTTACACCCGGAGCAGCAAAACTTGTGGGTGGACCGTAGTTTGAGAACGAAGCAAAATTATCGTTCACATCCGTTGCTGCGATTGTCCAAACATTAGGGTGCTCAACACGTGCAGGTGAAGAATTTTCAGCCCATGTGCTGCTGTTTCCTGCAGCCACGGAAAACAGTATCCCCTGATTGGCCGCATTAACTACAGCATCATCCAATGCCTGCGAAGCACCGCCACCCAAACTCATATTGGCAACATCACCTGAAGAAGCATTTGCGGCAACATAGTCAACGCCGGCAATCACCCCGGAAATTGATCCGCTTCCTCTTCTGTCAAGTACTTTCACAGGTACCTGAACCACACCGGATGCAACACCCAGAATTCCGTTATATCCACCAACAGTTCCGGCAACATGCGTTCCGTGTCCATTTCCGTCATCAGCACTTCTGCCATCAGGTCCATTTGAAAATGCAGTGAACCCTCGGTTCGCATCAACATTCAGATCAGGGTGATCCAGCTGAATACCTGTATCAATTACCCAGGAAACTGCGTTACCTGAATAGGTTACAGCACCGCCAACTCTTTCAATTCCCCAGGGGATAATTGCATCAGTGTCACCGCTGTTATCTCCATCGTCACTACCGTCATCTCCGTCTCCATCATCGGGATCATCACCATCATCAGGATCGTCGCCATCATCCGGGTCATCATCACAGGGCCCGCCTCTTGGAGTTCCGCAAGGAGGAGCAAGGGTAACAATTTTGTCTGCCTCTACATAAGAAACCCGATCATCTTTCTCCAGAATAGATAGTTGTGCTTGGTCCAGGTTTGCAGAAAACCCGTAAAGTGCATTAGAGTAAGTAGATGTAACTCTTTCATTAGCGATACCGGCATCCGCCATCAGAGTTGTTCGGAAATTTTCAAGATATACTTTTCCTTTTGATTCCAGCTCTTTTCCATCCGGATTCATTACCACAATATAACTCCCTTCAATAATGGAGCCTGCTTCAAGCAGTTCTTCTTCAGGTTCATTGAGGCTTGTATCTGTTACATCGCTACATCCGTAGCCGATCATAGCGATCAGTAGAACTGCAATCGCTAACGTCCATTTTATCTGTCTTCTCATAGGTCTTTGATATGTTTTGGTTAATGACAAATGGCAATATTTCAAACGATAATGAGCAATTATCAGGCTTGCCATAAATCAGTTCCAACCACATTAACAAAGCACAACCATTGTTTCAAATTGTAAATAAAATAGATTTATCAGACACAAATCTACGTCACCAGAATCCCATAAGGCATTTTATTTCATAAGTTTAAATGACTTCCTAAATCTTAAAATCATACTTTTAACTATGAAGATTTTATGAATTTAATATTAAACAATGTTGTAGATGTTGAGCATGGTTCACTGTATTTTACGTTTCATATAAGATTATTTACAGATGTCGATTCACCCATTTCATTCATATTTAAATCAGTACTCAGAAACTTCTCTTCCCGGATGGAGTGCACAGAAAAAAATGTGCCCTGCCCCCATAAATGGAGAACAGATTCAGAGACATGCTGACAACGACCGAGGTTATCCAAGCAGCGTATTGGTCCCCCTTTTTCCCGGATCTAACCGGGACTTAAATGTCATCCTTACACTTCGCAGCCAATCTATTCGCCACGCCGGACAGATAAGTTTTCCTGGTGGTCGTGCCGAAGTAAATGAAACTCCGGTTGAGACAGCTCTTAGGGAAACGAAGGAGGAAGTTGGGATTGAACCGGATGCCGTTCATATAGCCGGAACCATGAGCCCGCTCTATCTCGATAGAAGCGATAATCGCATTAGCCCATTTGTGGGATTTTTGGAGAGTGAGCCGGAGCTGACACGAAATCCCAATGAGGTAGAAGAAATCATAATTGTGAAAATCGATCAGCTTTTAAATGATCATCTTCTAAGAAGGGAGATCTGGGAGCTTCAAGACCGTAAACTGGAAGTGCCATACTGGGATATCCACCGTGTACCGCTTTGGGGAGCCACAGCCATGATGATGAGTGAACTCCTGGAGCTCTATCAGAAGTTTTTGAACGAGCGTAATTAAACGCTCTGACTAATTTTAACCACCCCTAACCCCTTCCCGAACGCTTTCGGGAAGAGGAACTCTTTTTTTGAAGTCTATTTTATACTCTTTTCAATCACTTTCTATCAGATTTACCGCTTGTGAGGCGACTTCCATCCCCACAGCAATGCCCATTCCGCTCAATCCGGCAGCAACAAAAAGTCCCGGTTCTAACTGTTCCAGAATCGGCTCTTTATTTTCCGTCATTCCCATGATTCCGCTCCACTCAATGTCAACTTTCCAGTCGGACGGCAGCTTTATTACATCACTTGCAAAATTGTAGAGATACTCTTTGATTTTTGGATTCACACCAAACTGATCGGTTGTCTCCTCTTCCTTTGCCAGGTTTCGCGCGCCGCCAAGTAGCAGACGATCGCCTACATTTCTGAAATAGACATAGCCGCGATCGTGATGAAAGGTGCCCCTCCATTTAAAATCATTTATCGGTTCGGTTACAAATACAAATCCCCGCGCCGGTTTGATCGGTTTATTGATCAGGTTTGATGTAAATCCATTCACCGCGGCTAAAATTTTCCGAGGAGTTAAAACCACACCTTCTTCAAACTCCACACGATTTGATTCTACCGAAGAGACCTTACTGTTCCAGAGTACTCTCACCCCGGCTTCAGCCAGTTTTTGATGAAGAGATCGCATCAGGAAACCGCTGTTAATTGCCCCTTCCAGCCGGTTGAAAATGGCCGGATAACCTTCAAACTCTTTCACCGAATAGACATCGGTTTCACCAATTTTTTCAGCCAGTTTTTGATTGAGCCAGTCCATCTTATCGCGGCACTCTTCAAAAAGTTGATCATTTGTAAAGATCTCGTGTCCGCCGACCGATTCGTAACCGATCGCCTCTTCCCCCATCGTGGATTTCAGTTTTTTCAAACCGTTCCACCTGCGCTCAATTCGGTTCATTACAGTCTCTTCTCCCGCAACCTCCAAGTCAGCCAAATGTTCGGATACTGAGCCAATGCAGGCAAATCCGGCATTTCGAGTACTGGCACCTTCCGGAGCAAATCCCTTATCTACAACTATCACATCGTGATCCGGATATTTCTCCTTATAAAATAGTGCAGCAGATGCTCCCACAATTCCGGCCCCGATCACCAGCAGATCCGGCGACTTCAGCCACTCTTCACGTTCCCAGAATGAAAATTCACGTTTCATAGATTCAGATGGTTTTTTAGTTTTTCAAAAGCATTTGGATCGGATTCATCAAGAGACCAGTTTGCAAACTCTTTATCAGTTTCTGCATTGTAGGGTCCCTTTTTACATTCAAACAGAATGGTGTTCTCCTCCAATACAATAAACGTATGCCAGGTATCCGGTTCGATATCAGCAACAGATGGAAAAGGCTTCGACTTTAGCAAATTGTCGGTCAGTACACTACCGGATTCATCCAGCGTAAAAAACCGGATCGAGCCTTTCAGAACCACAATTGATTCCGTTGCCTGGGCCAGAGGATGCCGATGCGGACGTATATAGGTTCCCGGCTGAAGGAAGTTGATCAACCGTTGCACTTCAGCTCCCTGCACACGGTGGATTGGCAAAATCATTCTTTTCCGCGGGCTTTTACGAGAAGCTTCCAATCCTTTTTTAATCTGCTCATCAGAAAGTTGAAAAAAGCTGCCCGAAGGATTATCAAATGCAAGTTTCATCGAATTACTCCTTTAAAGCCAAACCTGCCATAAGCGAAGCGCCGGTCAGAAAAGCCCGCTCATCGATATTGTATTTGGGATGATGCCAGCTCCAGGCGGAATCCGCCTCTTCACTTCTGATACCCAAAAAGTAGAAAGCTCCCGGAAATTCCTGTTGATAAAAAGCAAAATCCTCCCCGCCCATAACCGGAGTATCGATTTCAATAAGCTGATCCTCACCAAACAGCTCTTTTGCCGTCTCCATCACGTTCTGTGTACAACCTTCCTCATTATCAATTGCCGGATACCCCTCATTAAATAGAAATTCGTATCTGCCGCCGGCCCCCTCAACAACTCCTTTCAGAATCGCCTCCATTCTTGATTTGATCAGCATGGCGGTTTCTCTCGAAAATGTTCGAACAGTCCCAAGCAGCTTCGCTTTTTCCGGTATCACGTTATAGGTTGACCCCGCCTGAATTTTTCCAATAGTTATCACTGCAGGCTCGGTCGGATTAATATTTCGGCTCACAATGGTTTGAAATTGAGTAATAACCTGTGCTGCCAGCACAATCGGATCGATCGTTTCGTGAGGGGAAGCCGCGTGACCACCTTTACCATAAATTTCGATCTCGATCTCATCGGGGCGAGCCATCAGCGGGCCGGTTTTTGTGGCAATTTGTCCAACTTCGTAGTTCGGATTCATATGAAGGCCATACACCTCCTGAACTCCCTGTTTCTGCAAAAATCCGGACTCCATCAGCAGACGCCCGCCACCGGGAAGCTTCTCCTCTCCGGGTTGAAATATCAATACGACCTTTCCCTGAATCTGATCTTTCAGATCCATCAGGATTTTTGCAGCCCCCAGCATATTGGCCGTATGAGCATCGTGTCCGCAGCAGTGAGCCGCTCCCGGCCTTTCAGATTTGAACTCCTGCTTTGCTTCACCCTCTTCATCCATTGCCAGCGCATCAATATCGGCACGCAGTGCAATGACCCGGCCTGAAGGTTTCCCTTCAATGATTCCCACGCATCCGGTCTCGAGCGGGCGGTGAGTCTCAATTCCCATCTGCTTCAGCTCATTCAGAATAAATTCGGTGGTGTCGTACTCTTTGTAGCTCACCTCCGGATTTTTGTGGAGGTGGCGGCGTACGGAAACCATGTAATCGAAATGTATTTTCGCCTGTTTATTAATCAGATCACGAAAGGTACTCATGAAATCAATTTTTATTCAATTTGGGGTTGAGAAAAACAGTAAATCAGAAATCTACAAGAATATACCGATTTCTATCCCACTATAGTATGCCACTCAGTTGCGCCTTTCCAACGTCCTCTAAAATTCATAAGCTGATTCAAGTAATTTATATTCATCATTTAGCCATTAGTGCTCTTAAGTTTTTAATTTTACTCTTAAAATCCTTTATATATTAAAAAAGGATCACATATTTATCTGCGAGAGGCTATAAACCTGCACCTGCTAGACGTAGCTGTCAATCAGAAAGTGTTGATACGATTTTAAAGAAAAGTTAACCGTTCAAATGAGGAGGGTATGAAATCAAATGTTCACCATCCAAATGGTCATTCCGATATTTCAATTCAAAACTATAGAGCATACACTCTGAAAAATTTTCGGGAAATTCCTCAAATAAAAAAACTATCTGAAGAAGCCAGATTTGCCATTGAGGTTGTGGGATCTGTTTTGCCCTTCAGGGCTAATAATTATGTGGTTGACGAATTAATTAATTGGGATAATGCTCCTGACGATCCCATTTTTATATTGACTTTTCCGGTTAAAGAGCTGCTGAATGAGGAGCACTTTAATACGATGGCTGAGCTGATCAGGAGTGGTGCTTCAAAAAAAGAAATAAAGGCTAAAGCCAATGCGATCAGGCTACAACTAAATCCCAACCCTGCCGGACAGATGGAGCATAATGTTCCACATTATCATGAAGAGAAGCTTGAGGGTATTCAGCATAAATACCGGGAGACCCTTCTCTTCTTTCCCAGTCAAGGACAAACCTGTCATGCATACTGTACTTTTTGTTTTCGCTGGCCTCAGTTTGTTGGTATGAATGATTATAGATTTGCAACTCGGGAAATTGAAAAACTGATCGGCTATCTCAGAGAAAACCCTCAGATTACTGATATTCTCTTTACCGGCGGTGATCCAATGGTTATGAAAGCTGATATACTGGAACGGTACATCAATCCTCTTCTTGAAGCAGACCTTCCGAATCTGCAAAACATTCGCATCGGCAGCAAATCCCTGAGTTACTGGCCTTACAAATATGTAACTGACCGCGATGCCCGTAAAACGCTCAGCCTTTTTAAAAAAGTGGTCGACTCCGGGATACATCTTGCATTCATGGCGCACTTCAATCACCCGGTTGAACAAGAAACAGCTATTGTCAAAAAAGCTGTTCAAAATATTCAGCAGACAGGTGCTGTGATACGAACCCAGTCACCGCTGCTCTACAAAATTAATGATCATCCTGATATATGGGCTAAAATGTGGCAGCAACAGGTGCAGATGGGTGTCATCCCGTACTATATGTTTGTAGTTCGGAATACCGGTGCTCAACATTTTTATGGCATACCTCTTGAGCGAGCCTGGCAGATTTTCCAGGAGGCTTATCAACAAACAAGTGGACTGGGACGGACTGTGAGAGGCCCCAGCATGTCAGCACACCCCGGCAAGGTGCAAATACTTGGAGTAGAAGAAGTCCACGGAGAAAAGGTTTTTGTCCTGCGATTGATTCAAGGCAGGAATCCCGAATGGGTAGACAAGCCATTTTTTGCCAAGTATAATCCGGATGCCATCTGGCTTGATGAGCTTCAGCCGGCATTTGGACGATCGAAGTTCTTTTTTGAAGAGGAGTTAAGAAATACCTCCTTAAAATAAACTGACCTATATTTGAACGTTTAAAAATTCCGGGCTGTTTTTTCAGAAAACAGAACAAATATGATGAAAAAACTGACTTTTTTATTTGCAGGCTTTCTCCTTTTCTCACTTACCAATCAGCTCGCAGCCCAGGAAAGAATCACAGATGAAGAACAGGCTCGATCTATTTTTGAGGAAGTAGATGATCGCAGAAATTCCATCGAGACTGAAACGGCAAAAATGGAGATGGTGATTACCGATCCAAGAGGTAGAACCCGCTCCAGAACCATGCAATCCTGGAATGTAGTTGACGGCGACAACAACAAAAGCCTGATTATATTTTCCGATCCGGGCAATGTAAGAGGCACGGGATTCTTAACCGTTCGGAAGGATGGAAATACAGATCAACGTCTTTATCTACCGTCAGTCGGAAGAATACAAACCATCGGATCAGCCGAACGAGGTGACCGCTTTATGGGTAGCGACTTCACCTACGAAGATCTCGGCGATCAGGATCCGGACGATTATGAATTTGAGTGGCTTGAAGAGCATGAAGCATACTACCTCGTTCGCGCGTCCAAACCCGAATCCGGTCAGTATGCTTATGTAGAGTTTGAAATCCTGAAAGAGAAATACGCGCTTCAGAAAATTCACTATTACAATGAGGAAGGCGAACAGATTAAGAGACTGGAAGCTGAAAATTTAGAACAGATCACAGATCAGCTCTGGAGTCCGGCCAAAATGACGATGTACGACCTGCGCGAAGACCGAAAAACAGAAATCACCTGGAGTGACAGGGAAATCAACACTTCAATTGAGGATTGGCGATTTACCGAGCGAGGATTGAGAAGAGGAATTTGATTCAGTATTAAGTAGTAAGTATCAGGTAACAAGTAAAAAGGAGTTTACTTTATACTCGATACCCGCTACCCAATACTTTTTTTAAAACGGAACCACCGCACGCACCCGATAGTAAAGATCGTAATCAGTATCTGTGAAAAGCTCCTGCGCAGGCTGTGCAATTCCGACTGCATGGGCAATCCTGATACCTGCAAGATTCAGTGAATTTTTTAGTTCCGCACCGGCTCCCCATCGCTCCTCTCTGCCGGTCGTGCCATCTGCAAACCTTGCATTCCAAACCACACCGGCGTCTGAGAACAGCGAAATTGACGTTGCTCCTAAATCAAGCAGTCCCAGAATAGTTGTGTTCAGTGATGGCAGAAACGGAATCCGGTACTCAAATCGTCCAAAGGCAACACGATCACCGGCAATAAACTCCCGGTATCCGCGAACTCTTTCAGCCTGATTAAACAACTCGAGCGGCACTTCTCCAGGTAAACTCAAATGGATGTTATCCAGCCGGGAAAAACCGATGTAGTTCTGAAGTAACGGAGATCCCCACTGCTGCTGATATCGTCCATAGAAATAAAACCGCTGCAGACCGAGAGACGGAAACACCTTATATGCGCTTAGGTCTGCCGTTGCAAATCTCACTTCTGATCCCAGAATCTTTTCTGCACCGGTCAATAATCCACGAACACCCCAGCCGTCCAGCGTGTGGATCACATTATCTCTCCACGGCCTCTGCTTTTTGATCTGAAATCCAACCGTCAGATCCGTTTGCCGCGCTTCCTCCGGAGCCGGGACTTGGAATGAACCGGGGAAAGCATCTCGGTCAAAAGGGTGAATCAAAACATGCCGGAATCGTGCATAAATACTCCCGTTTTGATAGGGCGCTTCAAAACGATCTACCGGTATATTTACGGTAATTTGTCCGCCTATCAGCTCCTCAACCAGAAATTTATCCCCATAAAAAAAGGCACTTCCCGGAGTTTTATAGATCGAGGTAGCAATAGATGGATAAAACTGATTGTTGATGTAGCTCAACACACCGTAGGAGTAATCAAAATTCCCGAATGAAACATTACCCGTTGCCGCAAAAATATGTTTACCCAGCGGTTCTGTAAATCCGGTCACCCCAAACAGTCCCCAGTTTCTCGAATCTGCGTAGTAAGGCAGAATGATGGTTGATGCGTGCGTCAAATTCTGAAGCGGTCGATACTTGTACCGGTCAACAATCAGGCTTTCGTCAGGATCAATCACAGACGAAATCATATTCGGCGCCTGTTTGAGTCTCCAGCTCGAGTAGACTTCAGGTACCCTATCATCGCCAGTAAAAACATCCCTATCCGGATCAACCCAATAGACTTGATCCCTTCGTTTTGTTTCACTCGCTTTGATCAGCAACTTTTCCGTCTCGAGCGTATCCACTGATGACGTCCATCCATAAATTTCTCCTCCGGTGAAGAGATTGGTTACCCGCCGTTCTTCAGCTGATTCAAAGTCGTACACAAACACATTTGGCACTTCATCGCGAAGGGATGTATAGGCCAATTTGCTGCCATCAGGACTTAAAACAAAATTTCTGTTGTCTGTATCATTTCGGTCCAGAACAGTTTCGCTTCCGGAAAGCGGGTCGACCAGCACCATATTTCGACTGCCATCTTCATTGAACTTATGAATCAGCCACGACTGGTTTCGTTTTACCCAAAGCGGGTGTATCGTTTGCACATCGCCGGAGTAGTTTGTAATTCGACTCTCCTCTCCCGTTACCAAATCAAGCTGAAAAAGATTTCCGACACCGTTTTCATTTACTATATATGCTATGGTATTATTCAGCGGACCCTGTGTAGGATACTTTGCTTTGCGGCTTTGTGTAAGTCGTTCCTCCTTTCCCGACTCTACATCCAAGCTGAAAATGTCATTCAACAGTGAAGAGTTTACTCCCCGAACGGTTCGGGAGTAGTACAGGACTGAACCGTCGGAACTCCATGAAACATCTGAGTTAATTGAGCCCTCAGCCACTTTCCGGCTGTTGCGGGTGGAGTCGTTTTGAACGATATGGAGGCTACGAACGGGCCTGGCAAGCGACTGCAATGAGAGAACGGCCAGCTGTGACCCATCCGGACTCACCGCCACATCGTAATAGAACTGACCGGGCAAGGAAACAGACTCTGTTCCCAAAGAGTCTGTGCGCTCCATCTGAGATGCAAGAGTATTGTAGTACACATTCATATGCTTACGCCAATCCTCGTAGAATGATCGATACCCGCCCTCTACTACTTCATCAAATGCACTGTTAAAATCGTGGTACTTCATTCCCAGAAAATCATCTCTGTGCGAAAGTAGATTCACAAGTGTACTATCGCCATATTTTTCGGTAAAAAAGCGAAGCTGCGAATTCCCAACCGCATAGAGCAGCCTTCCGTTCTCGATGGATTGGCCATCATTGAATCCCGGCCGGCTGTCAAAAATCGCTTTTCGAAGCCAGCGGTCTCCACGCTGGGAGTCCCAATATTCCGTCTGATACTGCGCCAATCCTTCAGTCCAGTGACGAGGAAGCGGGTCGGCAATTAGATAGTTCAAAAGCCCAAAATCGGACCATACTGCCTTGAAATGGAAAATATGTCCCAATTCGTGGGCAATCACTTTCCGAAGCCACTTTTCACTACCCGTCCATGTTTCGGCATAGTCATTCAGGTTCACCCAGATAGCGGTGTAGCCTTTTCCGATCGGGTTGGCAAAACCGTTGACGATCTCATCCTCATCCGAAAGATAGATCCTTATTTTCTTTGAAAACTCCACTTCAAGATTTGCGGACAATGCAGCGTAACTCTCTTCCGCAACGGCTGCGGCTTGAGGAATAATTTCTGAAATACGATCAGGAAAGATAATTCTGAAGTGTTCCGTCTCAGCTACCTGCCAGTTCAGGTAGGGATGATTACGGCCATTCAGAGAGTTAAAGCCCTGAGCGGAAAGATCTGCTGTAAAAATGATGAACAGCAGAAAAAGAGAGATTACTGTTTTCATAAAATGGATTGGCTCATCTATTTGATTTCTGATAAGATAATACCAATTCTCTTGTAAAAGAGTAGAGGAAAGTATCAAATTTCTTGGATGATTACCTCTGCGTAACTCCGCGGTTCATCTGCGCCACTCTGCGAGAACCGTCAAATTTCGTTGTGAGAATAGATCCAGTTTATAGTTTAGATTACTTTCTCGCAGATGATCGCTGAGTTTTGCGCAGAGTTTCGCTGAGTTTCCTATTTCATCATGTAATCGATTGTCAGGTTGGCCAGTGCGCTGACGCCGGTTTTTATTCTCTTCGGTTCTGTTGTTCAAACACCAACTCTGCCCGCCTGAGTACACTCCCCTCTCCAAAGCGTTGTAAAATGGCCTGATAGACCGGTAGCTGCTCAACAGATTGATAGTTTTGAGCTGTAGCTTCAACTATCGCCTGAGAGACATTTGCTGCCAGAGCATCGTTATTGTGGTACAAAACAAGATCGGTAAAATAGTTTATCCGGCGATCATCAAACTGCTGTAGCTCCAGAAGAAATTGTGGTAAAAGGCGATTTCTGGCCCAGACCGTATGTCCGGGCTCAATCTCATCAAAAATTCTATCAATAATCACAGGCTTATACTCAATTTTGGGGATGTTTTCATCTCGCTCAACCCTCTTAAAATGATCTCTGCTAATCGCTGCACGATGAACCACTCCCGCATAGGCAAGGAGGAGCAGATTTACCTGTTGCTCGTGCAGTAATGAAATGTTCAAGGCATTCGATATTTTTTCGAGTGAGTTATTCCAATCCATATCAAAAAATGATCTAACTTCTCTATCCTGAAGTGTCATTTGATCTTCTTTTGTAATCCCTTCAGAAAATCTGTTATCCAAAACCTTGTACCGAAACGGTATCGCCTGCATAGCTGTGATCGGTTCTACCCAATGCCTTTCGAGATCATTTTCGAAGGTTAGGAATCCTCTTATAACTAAACTATTGGGATTTCTGTCACTTGGTAAAACTCCTCGATAAGGAATCGTTTCGTTCGGTTTATAGCGAATTTCGAGAGAATCAGAAGGGAGGTTTCTGTATAAAACCGAAACAAATGAGTTGTCGGGACGCAGTTCATACCTGTCAGCCGGCGGCATTGCACTGGCTCCCTGTCCATAATTAAGCCCTCTCACCTGAATACGCATGGTATCGGATGTAACCGGAACCATGGCTGAGATAGAACCATCACTGTTAAGGGTGAATTGTTCCCCTGTGCGAAAATCAAAATTATTGAAATTACCCAATACGCGAATCCACTGAAGATAATCTTCGTTTTCAAAATGCCTCCCATTATTAAAGTATCTTGGAAGCATCAAAATATTCATCTCAAGTGTAGATTGATCATAAATTAACACCGGTATATTCATGGTATGATGAAAAACGCCCCTCACTGCAAGGTTGTAAATACCCGGTCGATCGACGTGAAGTTGATAAGCACCATCCTCTGCAACATCCACTCTGATCCGATTATCAGCAAAGATATCCTGAACACCCGGAATTACAGTTGAGATCTCTGCTTTGACAATAGGTTTACCGTCTGCACTGAGAACTTTACCACGAATTACGGTTTGAGAGACAGCATCAGTACCTGCTATCAAGAAAATTAAAACTGATATAGAAAAGTAAATGAGATTGCGCATCACATTAATTACTAAATCTATAGTAATAATGCAAAAACGCTATTTAAAAACATTAATTGATTACTTTGGAATCTCTACTTCGGCACAGCTCCGCGGTTAATCTGCGGGACTCCGCGAGAACCATCGAATTCGTTGTGAGAAGAGATCCAGTTTATAGTATAGGTTACTTTCTCGCAGATGATCGCTGAGTTTTGCGCAGAGTTTCGCTGAGTTTCCTATTTCATCATGTAATCGATTGTCAGGTTGGCCAGTGCCCGAATTCCTGTTCTCATTCCCTCCTCATCCAAGTAGAAATCCGGAGTGTGGTGAGGGGCTGCATCTTCAGGATTCATATCAGGCGGCATACCGCCGATGAAGAAGTAGAGACCGGGTACTTCCATTTGAAAGAATGAGAAATCCTCTGCGCCGGTAATTGCATTAATCAAATGAGTCTGATCGGAACCGGCCACTTTTTCAAGTGTGGGTGCCATCATCGCTGTTAGGTCAGGATCATTATATGTGATGGGGTATCCGTCATAAATCGTCAGTGTTGCTTCAGCCCCGAAACTTTTAGCAGTGTACTCCACAGTACGATGCATCTTCTCAAACAGGACATCCTGCATCTCCTGATCCAGGGTCCGAATAGTACCCTCCATATAGGCCTCTTCCGGAATAATATTATTGCGAACACCCGCCCGGATAATGCCAACTGTAATGACAGCCGCCTCTTTGGTGAGTTCGGTCTGCCGGCTTACAATCGACTGCAGGTTATTGATGATCTGGGCCGAAGCCACAATCGGATCCACGCCTCCCCATGGCCGTGCACCGTGCGTTTGTACTCCTTTCACATCAATCGAGAATCGGTTCGAGGCTGCCATAATTCCCCCCGGACGATAGTTGATATGCCCAACCGGAGTTTGTGAACTTATATGCAGCCCGAAAATCACATCCACATCAGGGTTTTTAAGCACCCCCTCTTCCACCATCATCTCAGCACCGCCATCCTCGCCGGGAGGTGTACCTTCCTCAGCAGGCTGAAATATAAATTTTACCGTACCGGGAATTTCATCTCTTACTTCACTCAGCATTTCTGCAACGCCCATCAACATGGCGATATGGGTATCATGTCCGCAGGCGTGCATCACCGGAACCTGTTCTCCCATATATTCTGACATTACTTCTGAAGCGAATGGAATATCCACTCGTTCTTTTACAGGCAAAGCGTCCATATCCGCGCGTAATCCAACTACCGGCCCTGGTTTTCCACCCTCTAAAATACCCACCACACCGGTATGAGCCACTTCGGTTTGAACTTCAATTCCCAGATCTCGAAGATGCTCGGCCACCTTCTCAGCTGTGTTATATTCACGATTCGACAGCTCAGGATATTGATGGAAATGCCGCCGCCACTCTACCACTTTTTCATAGAGCTCTTCGGTTTGATTGTCGATGTACTCCTGCCAGTTAAATGTATTATCTGATTGTGCTTGTACTGAATTTGATATGATTACCAAACCCATAACCAGTGATAGTGTGAATACGATCTTCTTCATGTGGATATGTTTATTTTTCGATTAGATACTTCAATACCTCTGCGAAACTCCGCGGTTCATCAGCGGGACTCTGCGAGAACCAAAAAATCCTATTTCTCGCACAGTGCATAACCTTGGCGTACTTAGCGCCCTTGGCGGTTACCGCTCAATATACTTATCAAACCACTGAAGAATCCGGGTTGATACTTCGGCAATTAGTTTAGGCTCGGTTGGGCCGTGTCCGGTTCGGGGCAACAAAATCATTTCGCTATCCACGCCCTTCTCCTGAAGCGCCCAATAGAACTCCTGGCCTTGTCCCAGAGGAACCCGCAGATCACCTGATCCGTGAATAATCTGAGTCGGCGTAACCACATTGTCCATAAAATAGACGGCAGAGTGACGCTCATACGTCTCCATATTTCCATTCCAGTACGGCCCGCCCATGTGACCAAGCAGATAGCCCGGAATATCTGTCGTTCCCACCATACTCACCAGGTTCGACAATCCGGCACCCATACTCACCGCTTTAAACCTGTCCGTTTGTGATACGATCCATGAGGTCATGTAACCGCCATAGCTCCACCCCATCTCGGCCAGTCGATCGGGATCAGCAACGCCCATCTCAATCACTTTATCCACACCTGTCATCAGGTCTTCGTAATCACCGTATCCCCAATCCTGAAAATTGGCATAGCGAAACTCCTTGCCGTACCCGGTACTTCCGCGGGGATTTGGCCGCAACAACGCGTATCCCTTTTCAGCGAAATATTGAATTGCGTAAATGCTTCCTCCACCCGTCCAGGTTTGTGAATAGACTCCGGCCGGGCCGCCGTGCACCATCAAAATTAAAGGCACACGATCACCCTCCTCATAACCAACTGGATAGGTGAGCAATCCTTCAATCTCCATTCCGTCATCAGATGTCCAGGTCAGAAGTTCAGTCCGGCCCATTTCTGGAAATTGAGACTCGTCATGTAGTGTGGACACTTTCTGTTTCGAAAACCGTCCCAGATCACTATAGTAAACTTCAGAGGGCTGATTGGAGTTCTGGTAGGTATAAACAACTCTATTGCCATCGTCACTCACCGAAAATCCGCGATAAATTCCATCCTCTGGGGTTAACAGCCTCGGCTCTGACCCATTCAGAGGCACACGATAAAGCGCTGACACCGTTCTTCTCGGCTCCTGAATCAGTAATCGACCGTTTGCATCAAACCCAACGATGCTCGCATTCCTGTCATAAGTGTGAGCCAGTGCGCGGACTTCCCCACTCGAGACATTAACTACATAAAGATCCTGCAGTCCAATCGCCTCCAGCTCACCGCCATGAGAGGTAAACACCACCGAATTTCCATCCGGAGTATATCTTGGGGAGCTGTCCGTTCCTTCCCAATCGATAAGTGAGGTTACCGCTCCGCTGTCGGCCGGCACCGTGGAGATATCCATTTTGTAGCGGTCATCAATTTTGGGAGTCGGCTGATGGGCAAATACAATTGTGGAGCCATCCGGCGACCAATCGAACGACGCTGTGTGGACGTCATCACCATAAATCGCTTTTGCGCTATCTTCACCAACCGTTTGAACATATATTCTGGAGAACTTAAAGTTTGTATCAACTACGGTTACATCACGTTTTTCCCGTGCACGCTCTTTTTCTTCTTCTGTCTCAGCATCTCTCATCGTGTAGGCAATCCGGTTTCCATCGGGCGACCATGCATAGCTTCCAACTCCATTTTCTGCATGGGTTATCTGTTCGGCCTCACCACCGTTCAAATACATTCGATAAACCTGGTTTTCACCATTTCTACGGGATGTAAATGATAGAAACTGACCATCCGGTGAAAACTGTGGATTCGATACGGATTGATCGCCCCGGGTAAACTGGCGATTCATCGCGCCATCGGCTGACGCTACCCAGATGTGTGAAAGAAATTCAGAATCCTCACCCTCCATCTTTGTTTCACGAATGGTGTATGCAATCATCGATCCGTCCGGTGAAACAGCCGGTGATCCCACAACAGGCTGATTCACCATTGCTTCCGGTGTCCAGCTTTCAATGACAGCCTGCGAATAGATGGATTGAATTCCGGTTATGATGAAAAGAAGAGTAATTAGAAGGAAAAAACGTAGTTGAGCCATGAGATTAGAGTGTGATTAACGTTGGGTTCAAAAGAAATAACCACAAAGAAAAAGGAAATCGCAACAACATGATTAATCCATTGATTTACGAAGTTGCTGTAAGGATTTAATACAACCCGTTTCTTACGATTAAACCATTAAATAAGAAAAGGGAGATCATGGAAACAAGACTACCTAAACTTACTCCTGAAAAAATTACACTTATGTAGTGTTTAAATCGAAAACCAAGAAAAAAAGAATTGGTTCAGTTTTGTTTTAAAAACATTGAGGAAAAAGATTTACACCGATTTATTCGCTTATTAAAAAAGAAAAATTTTCTAATTCATCTATCAGTTAAATCTGAACAAAAATATTTATGCATGGTTGGAGCATTTTTCATACCTACTATCGAAAATCTAACTAAAGCCGTTCGATTCTCTAATTCCCTTTCATCAAAATTTCGAATTGAGTTCTACAGCTGGCAAATTATCCCATATGATCAATATTTGATATGATTATTTAGCTACATGTTTCTGTTTAATTCTGACCGAACGATTATGTAATCTTACATAGTTTGTTCAATAAATATTGCTCAACTTAAAACTGCTACAAAATGAGTTCCTGGACTCTCAAATCCATCCCGCCGCACGACTGGTTTATCTGCCTAGATGTAGAAAACTACTTCGACCATGAGCACGACCCCGAAACTATTTTTGAGGAGGGATTCACACGGCCGATTCCACTTGATGATCGGGATATCATTACGACTGTCTTTTTTAACGGAGATCCGGAAAAGCCGGAGTTTCACATCGAAACAGTTGAAGATTTGAGCAATGATGAGATCAATCAGGCAAATCAGACTTTAGCAAGGATTTTAGGTACACACCTTGACCTGCGACCTCTTTATGATCAGGCTGAAAACGATCCGGTTCTTGGTTCCAAACTGACAGAGTTTTATGGGCTGAAGCGGATGTCGCGCGGAACGCTTCTCGAGGATATCATGAACCGAATCATTCAGATGCAGATGGCACATAAACCGACTGCCAAGAAGATGGCGTTCAAAGTCCGGGAGGCTTACGGGACGCACCTAACTCACAACGGGAAGACCCTACCCGCCTGGCCGCGACCGTTTCAGCTTTCCAAGGCAGACCCGGCTCAGATCCGAAAGATGGGTCCCACACTCAGAAAAGGGGAATACATGGTGGGACTCGCACAGGATATTTTGGCGGGTGAAGCGGATCTGGATTACCTGGACAGAGAGGCCGGACCGCAGGAGTTTTATGATAAGATCTCAAAAGTTCGGGGCATCGGACCTACATCTGCACAGGACCTGATGCTCTTCCGCGAAACAACCGAAGCTGTTTTCCCGAGCAACATGAAAAGCGGTGAAGAGAAAGGATTGAGAAAATGGATCATCATGAGTTATGGAGGTGATCCTGACAACACATCAGAGGAGAAGTTTCTGGAACTGATCAAAAACTGGAAAGGATATGAAGCGGCAGCGATCGAGTTTCTGTTTGTAAACTACGTCATCAACCAAAAGAAAAATCGCGGTTAAAAACCTCTGCGAAACTCCGCGGTTCATCAGCGCAACTCTGCGAGAACCAGAAAATTTCGTTAAGATTAATGTTTCGTTTTTTAGCGCAGATCATTTTTCTCGCTGATTATCGCAGAGTTTTACGCAGAGGTTCGCGGAGTAGTTTTCTCAAAATTATCCAAATCTAACAAACTGCACTAAACATACACCTACCTTCATGCAGCCTTTAGTCAACATTCATCCTCGGAAGGCCCACTTTATAGCGCACCACAATCACGCGGATTAACACGATAACTACGATTCCGGTTAATTGAGCCACAAAAAGTGCATCAAAGAAGTGCAAAATCAGGGTAAATATTATTCCACCAGTGATAGCGGCGATGGCATAGATTTCTTCCTGAAAGATCAGGGGTTTATCCCCTGCCAGTACATCCCGAATCACCCCGCCAAAACAGCCTGTGATCGTTCCCAAAGCGATTGAGATTCCAACACTCATCCCCGCTTCCAAACCAATTTGAGTTCCCATCACGGTAAACAGTCCGAGTCCGGCAGCGTCAAATGCAAAAAGCCAGCCTTCCAGTTTTTTCATTCGCCGGTAGATGAGAAGCGTAAAAATAAAGCCGGCTATGACTGAGGTAATGGCCAACGTATCGGTCAGCCAGTTTACAGGCAGGTTACCGATCAGAAGATCGCGAATGGTTCCGCCACCAATTGCAGTGACAAAAGCCAGTACAAAGATCCCAAACAGGTCAAACCGGCTCCGGATGGCAGCTGTTGCCCCGGAAACTGCAAAGGCAAACGTGCCGGCTGCTTCTATGATGAGGATGATTTGTTCGGGTTGGATGGACATTAACTCAAAATTCTGAGGTTTAAGTTGCCACGGAATAACGGAATGGCACGGTACACTCTGCGAAACTCAGCGGGTCATCTGCGCCACTCTGCGAGAGTCCCTAACTTTCGTTTAGAATAGTATTCCGGTTTATAGTGCAGATTATCTTTCTCGCTGATTCTTGCAGAGGTTTACGCAGAGTTTCACAGATTATTAGCTTTCTGCTTTTTCAATAATTATTGGTAGGTTTTCGAGAATATCTACTGTCATTTTGTCGAGGTCGAACTCGTGCTTCCACCCCCAATCACTTCGTGCCGCAGAGTCATCAATGCTGTCGGGCCATGAAGATGCGATCTCTTGCCGGTAGTCCGGGGCATATTCAATTTCAAATCCGGGAAGCTGTTTTATGATGGAGTCCGCAATTTCTGCCGGGTTAAAGCTGATAGCCGCCACATTGTAGCTGGTTCGCACTTTCACATTCTCTTCGGGCACCTGCATCAGGTCAATCGTCGCTTTTACTGCATCGCTCATGTACATCATTGGGAGCGCTGCATCTTCTTCGAGGAAACATGAAAACGTCTCGCCGGCTAGTGCTTTGTGATAAATATCCACAGCGTAGTCGGTTGTACCGCCACCGGGCAGGGATTTGTAGCCAATCAGTCCCGGATAGCGCAGGCTTCGCACATCCACGCCAAACTTATTGTAGAAATAGGCACACCACTGCTCACCGGCCACTTTCGTAATTCCGTAAACCGTGGTTGGATTGGTTGCGGTGTTTTGCGGCGTATCATTTTTGGGTGCATCGGGACCAAAAACGGCTATGGAGCTTGGCCAAAAAATTCGCTCTAAATTTTTCTCCCTCGCAATATTCAGCACATTGAGAAGGCCATCCATATTGAGCTTCCACGCCAATTCAATATTTTTTTCAGCGTTGGCTGAAAGAAGCGCAGCAAGATGATAAATGACCGTAATATTATACTTCTCGATTACCTCTTCGATTCGTGCTTTATCCATCACATCCAAATGCTCAAATGGGCCGTCACCTATTTGATCATTTGCCTCACGGATATCGGATGCAATCACATTATCCGTGCCGTGAATTTTTCTGAGTTCAGTGGTCAGCTCACTTCCCAGCTGTCCGCAGGCACCGGTAATTAAAATCTTGCTCATTGTACAGTTTTAGTTATCTCATTTTTCAGTTATGGTAGATATCTCCCCTCCTGTAAATATGGAGAAGACTTAGGGTAATTGAATTGAATTAACTTCCAAATCACAAGCACCAAATTCCAAACAGGTTCTATTTTAAAGTTTGGAATTTGTTATTTGGAGCTTGGAAATTCGGTCAGACTACTTCAAAACGCCTAATTCCTTACCCACTTCCGTAAATGCTTCAATCGCTTTATCGAGGTGCTCTTTTTCGTGCACTGCTGAGAGTTGAACCCGAATCCTTGCTTCGCCTTTTGGTACAACCGGATAATAGAACCCTATCACATAAATCCCTTTTTCAAGCAGCTTTTCAGCAAAATCCTGCGATACTTTTGCATCGTACAACATCACCGGTACAATCGGATGATTCCCAGGTTTGATATCAAAACCGGCATCTGTCATCGCTTTTCGGAAGTAGGTAGTGTTATCCTCCAGCTTGTCTCTCAATTCTGTTGTTTCACTCAACAGCTTCAACACTTCAATGGATGCCCCGGTGATGGCAGGAGCCAGCGTGTTTGAAAAAAGGTATGGACGTGAACGCTGACGCAGCATATCTACAATCTCTTTGTGGGCAGCCGTAAATCCACCGGATGCACCTCCAAGTGCCTTACCCAAGGTTCCGGTAATGATATCCACTCGTCCCATTACATCTCTGTATTCGTGTACTCCACGACCGTTTTTTCCGACAAATCCGGTAGAATGGCACTCGTCACTCATCACCAATGCATCATACTTATCGGCCAGGTCGCAAATCTTGTCGAGCTGGGCAATAGTTCCGTCCATCGAGAAAACTCCATCTGTGGCGATAATTTTTGTCCGCGCGCCGGAAGCTGCTTTCAGCTGCTCTTCAAGATCCGCCATATCGTTGTGCTTATACACATATCGCTGCGCCTTGCACAATCGAACTCCGTCAATAATAGAAGCGTGGTTCAGCTGATCGGAAATAATGGCGTCCTCTTTTCCAAGAAGTGGCTCGAAAACACCTCCGTTTGCATCAAAAGCCGCAGCGTAGAGAATGGTATCCTCGGTGCCTAAAAACTCAGATAGTTTTGCTTCCAGTTCCTTGTGGATCGTTTGTGTACCGCAAATAAATCGAACAGACGACATTCCATAACCGTACTCATCAATCGTCTTTTTGGCAGCTTCAAGCACTCGCGGGTGAGATGACAATCCGAGATAGTTATTTGCGCAAAAGTTGATTACTTCAGCCCCTTTCGTCGTTTTGATGACCGCGCCCTGTGGTGTAGTAATAACGCGTTCCTCTTTGTAGAGCCCGTCTTTTTTGATTTGATCCAGTTCAGCTTGAAGATCGTCTTTCAGATTTGAATACATATTATGGCAGATTTATTTGATGAGTTGCTCTGTTTTTCGGACTGAAAATAAGAAAAAATGAGGAGTGTTTTGGCAGATGAAAATCATATTCGGGTATTATAAAGTCATCTTTTAAATACTGGCTACCGGTTTCAATTTATTTGAAGAAGTAGATGTATGTATTAGATCATCAAGAGATCGTAATAAGTTGAGTAACTTTTGTAGACTTTGACCGTACAAATTCCTATCTAACCAAAAAACATCAATCTATTCATACTTTATGGATGCAGATTTACTTACCTGGATTTTTCTTGGTGGCGGCATTTTGTTAATGCTTTTGGAACTGGCACTTCCTGGAGGAGTTGCTCTGTTTCTGGGGTTCAGTGGATTAACAGTCGGTGTGCTTCGGTTTTTCGGCCTCCTATCCGGTGCAGGAGCATCCGTCGCTGTGTGGCTGATATTGTCTGTTGCACTCACTATTGTGATTCGTCCATTATTAAAAAAGTATTTCAAATCGGAAAGCTACTTTAAGTTTGCGGATGAAGATTATGAGGCCATGGATCAAATTGTAGATGTTATCGAAGAGATCAATGATGAGAATAACAACGGCAAAATTCGGCTTAATGGAACAAGCTGGAGAGCCAAATCTCTTGAAGGCACAATCAAAGCCGGTGAAAAAGTACGAATCCAATACCGTGAAAATACAACCTGGATCGTTGAGCCATTGGGCGTGAAGGAACCATCAAAAGAGCAACTTAAAAACCGAAATAGAAACTGATTATGTGGACAGCACTACTCATATTTTTTGCAATCCTTTTTGTGATTGTAACTCGACTTTTCATCATTGTAGAGTTCCGGGAAGAGGTCATCCAGGAGCGCCTTGGGAAATATAAAAAGACACTATCTCCGGGGTTTCATTTTATGATCCCCTTTGTTGATCGTGCCGCATACCGGCAGGAGATGCGTGAACAGGTGATTGATGTGCCAAGCCAAACCTGTATTACTAAAGATAACATTGAAGTTGCCGTCGACGGGCTGATCTACATTAAGGTGATGGATGCTTATCGCGCCAGCTACGGTATCTCGAACTACATAGCCGCTGCTGTAAATCTGGCTCAAACCACTATGAGAAGCGAAATCGGTAAAATCACTCTCGATGATACGTTTTCGGAGCGTGACATGATGAATGAAAACATCGTTGAGGAGATCGATAAAGCGGCTGACCCGTGGGGGATTAAAGTGATGCGTTACGAAATCAAAAACATCAGTCCATCCAATGATATCGTAGATACCATGGAGAAGCAGATGGAAGCCGAGCGTGAAAAACGTGCTGAAATCACCAATTCAGAAGGATATAGAGAAGCTCGAATTAATGAATCTAAAGGAGAACAGCAGAGCCAGATTTTAATATCAGAAGCTCAGCGTCAGCGCAGAATTAATGAAGCAAAAGGTCGGGCTAAGGAGATTGAACTTGTTGCAACTGCTACTGCCAATGGAATCCGGCGTGTTTCCAGAGCTATCGAAAAACCAGGTGGTGATATAGCCGTCAAGACAAAACTTGTAGAACAGTATATCGACCAGTTTGGCAAAATTATTAAGAGCACTAACGTTTCGGTTCTGCCAACTGAAACTGCTAATTTGAAAACATTCTTTGAGGGTGTTGGAACACTGAAACGACATACTCAAAACAGTCATTCATCTTCATCAGCTAATCCACAGGGGCCAACATCATGAGTGCATTAAATATGTTTAGCCAGGTTGTACTGGCGATTTTTGCGATCTATCTGACTTTTAAATTTTTACAGGCACTTCGCCTTGTACCAAATCAATACGCGCATATTGTTGAGCGACTCGGGAATTATCACAAAACGCTTGGGCCCGGATTTCACGCCTTGATTCCCTTTGTGGATAAGGTCGTTTACAAGCAAGACCTGCGTGAAGAAACCATTGAGGTAGAACCCCAGGAATGTTTCACCAAAGACAATGTGAAAGTTGAAGTGGACGGTGTTCTTTATCTAAGTGTGGTCGATCCCGTAAACGCCAGCTATGGAATCACCAACTATCGCTACGCTGCCGTGCAGCTCGCGCAAACCACCACGCGCTCTGTAATTGGCCTTCTGGATCTTGACGAAACGTTCGAGGAGCGAGCAAAGATGAGTAAAAAAGTAGTTGAAGTTCTGGGGGATGTGGAGAAATTATGGGGGATTCGTGTGCATCGGTATGAAATCAAAAATATTAACACTCCCCGAACCGTGCAAAAAGCGATGGAGCGCCAAATGACCGCTGAAAGAGAGCGTCGGGCCGTAATTGCCAAATCTGAAGGGGTTCGGGATTCGAACGTAAATGATGCCCAGGGACGAAGAGCCGAAATGGTAAACATCTCTGAAGCAGAAATGCAGCGCAGAATAAACGAAGCGGAAGGTTGGGCCAATGAGATTGAGGCAATCGCCGAAGCCACCGCTGTTTCCATTGAGCAAATTGCCGACGCGATATCACAGCCTAAAGGAAAAGAAGCGATGAAGCTGCAGCTAAAACAGAAATACCTTAAAGTATTGGACGGACTGGGTAAAGATGAAAATCAGATCATATTGCCGAAAGATATTACCAACTACGACGCGCTGATAGAAGGTCTTTCACTCGAACAGCTTGACGAGGTTGAGGATAAAGTTGAGAAATAAATCTGAAGGAGCTTGTATCTGTCAGTTCCATAATTTTTGAATTTTGTCCCTTCTTGACAGGTTGGGGAGCTAATAAAAAACCGTGGAACTGAGAAACCGACAAACCGCAGAACCGAAGAAGTGAGTTTTCTAAACTTCCCGGATAAATACTTTATCAGTTCTTCAGTTTCTCGGTTCTTTATTTATCGGTTTTACTAAGTTTGTTCTTCTGTTTATCATTTATCCTACTCCTTTCTGCGGTTTGAATACTTTTTACAAAGATTGCAATCAGCTCGGAACATTCTGCAATAATATCATCAATATTCTGCCTTGATTGGAAGAGTTTCACACGATTGCTCATCTTGAGATTTCCCCGTGTTTCCCTGAGCTCTTTTAGGATAATTTTCATTTTGTGAACAAAATCTTTTCTTGACTCTGCAGCTTGCGCTTCCCCATAATGAATTCCCGGTGATGTTCCCGATCGAATCAACTGCTTTGATAAATGTAGCCCTACATACCGTTTTATATTCATCGACTCAGCAGCTTCGATAATTGTCACTCCAAAATTAATCAGACGATCTTCAAGGTCATATATTTTTCGTTTCATTGCTCTCCGATTTATTACTCTTTTCTATATGAAACCGGAAATCAAGATTCCTTACACTTCTTTTTGGAAAAGCACTTCATCGGTTTTTTAGTTTATCTGTTTGTTATTTATAGGTTTTCTGCCTCTTTTTTTCTGTTCTACGGTTCTGCAGTTTCCCACTGGGTTTTGCGATTCAATAAAAAAGCCCCAACCCGAAATCGGATTGAGGCTTTCAATTTCAAACTGAATAGTCAGTCTGGGTTTTTATGGGGGTGAAATTACATCATTCCTCCCATGCCGCCCATTCCTCCCATTCCGCCCGGCATTCCACCGCCTGGCATTCCGCCACCGTTGTCGTCATCATCGTTCTTGGATGGCTTGTCGACAACTACAGCTTCGGTTGTCAGCATCAGGCCGGCAACAGAAGCAGCGTTTTCAAGTGCGGTTCGGGTTACTTTGGTTGGGTCGATAACACCCGCTTTGATGAGATCTTCGTACACTTCGGTACGTGCGTTGTAACCAAATGCGTCTTTTCCTTCGAGCACTTTCTGTACAACAATAGATCCTTCAACACCGGCGTTATTTGCAATGGCTCTCAATGGAGCTTCAAGCGCACGCTTAATGATGTTGAATCCAACTTCCTGATCGCCGTTTTCAGCTTTCAGTTTATCGAAAACTTTAAGTGTGCGCAGGAATGCCACTCCACCGCCGGGAACAATTCCCTCTTCAACGGCAGCGCGTGTAGCATGCAATGCATCTTCAACGCGAGCTTTCTTCTCTTTCATTTCAACTTCAGAAGCAGCTCCGATGTAGAGTACTGCAACTCCACCGCTTAGCTTGGCAAGACGCTCTTGCAACTTCTCACGGTCGTAATCAGAAGTTGTGTTCTCGATCTGAGACTTAATCTGATTGATACGTGCTTTAATGTCATCAGATTTTCCATTACCGCCAACGAGAGTTGTATCGTCTTTAGTAATGTTTAGCCGATCTGCTGTACCGAGGAAATCAAGCGTTGCATTTTCAAGTTTGTAGCCACGCTCCTCGCTGATTACGGTACCGCCGGTCAGAATTGCGATATCTTCGAGCATCGCTTTTCTCCTGTCGCCAAAGCCCGGAGCTTTTACAGCTGCGATCTTCAGAGATCCTCTCAACTTGTTAACTACCAATGTAGCCAGTGCTTCGCCTTCAATATCTTCGGCGATAATCAGCAGCGGCTTGTTGGTTTGAATCACTTTCTCAAGGATAGGAAGCAAGTCCTTCATCGCAGAGATCTTCTTGTCGAAAATCAGGATGTATGGATCTTCCATTTCAGTGGTCATATTCTCACTGTTGGTCACAAAGTATGGAGAGAGGTATCCTCTGTCGAACTGCATACCTTCTACAGTTTCGAGGTAGGTCTCTGTTCCTTTGGCTTCTTCAACGGTGATCACACCATCTTTACCAACTTTCTCCATGGCATCGGCAATGTTATTCCCGATCTCTTCGTCGCCGTTTGCAGAAATGGTTCCAACCTGACGGATACTGTCGAGACTGTCGCCTACAGGCTTGCTCAGAGCCTTCAGCTCTTTTACAACCGCGTCAACTGCAGTTTCAATACCACGCTTCAGTTCCATTGGGTTTGCACCGGCAGTAACGTTTTTCAAACCGGTTTGAATAATGGACTGAGCCAATACGGTAGCCGTTGTTGTACCGTCACCTGCATTGTCATTTGTTTTAGACGCAACTTCACGTACCATCTGTGCGCCCATATTTTCAACCTTATCAGAGAGCTCAATCTCTTTAGCTACGGTTACACCATCTTTGGTTACCGTTGGCGCTCCGAAAGATTTCTCAATAACTACATTTCTTCCGCGAGGGCCTAATGTAACTTTAACTGCGTTGGCAAGCTTATCCACGCCGCGTTTCAGTGCGTCGCGTGCTTCCGCATCGTAATGAACTAGTTTTGCTGACATAATTTTAAATTGTTTTGTTAGTGTTTATTAAATCGTTTTTGACAAATGCCGTTAGGATACAATACCGAGAATGTCTGATTCTCTCATAATCAGATACTCTTCACCATCAAGAGTTACTTCGGTTCCGGAATACTTTCCGTAGAGTACTTCATCTCCTTTCTTAACAGACATGTCGATCTTGTTCCCGTTTTCAACTTTTCCGGGACCTGCCTCAACCACGGTTCCCCGTTGTGGTTTCTCTTTTGCAGTGTCAGGGATGATAATTCCGGAGCTGGTTTTTTCTTCAGCTTCGATCGGGCGAACAAGCACTCGATCGCTTAATGGTTTTATACTAGCCATATTATGACTCCTTACTTATTAGGTTTTTGGTTAATCGTTAATTTTTTGTCACGCAAAGTATGCGCTTTTTCTTCTGCCTTGATGTCTGCAACATCCGTACCAAAACCAAAGAAGTGCCAAATGGAGTTCGTTTTACTAAAATGAGGGGCTTACACCGGATCAGTCAGACATAAAAGTCATGAAAATGTGCCAAGTTGTTCAAGGCGGGCTGTCAACTTTTCATACTTGTCGGGTGTCAGTGCTTCGGCGCGAAGATTAAAGTCGAATTCATCTTCCGGTAACTCTGTCTCCAATCGCTTCAGGGCATTGCTCAACTTCTTTCTTCTCTGATTGAACGCCATGCGCACAACTGTCTTCAAATTCTTATCTGAGCATTTCAAATCCGGCTTTTCGAAAGTAAGTTTCAGAACAGCGCTGTTTACATTTGGGGGCGGTGAAAATACATCAGGCGGCACATCAAATAATATCTCGGGAGTACTCATCAGTTGAGTCTGAACACTCAGTATTCCATACTCTTTGCTTCGCGGTTCGGCCATTATTCTCTCCGCTACCTCTTTTTGCATCATCAAAAGCGCCGAATTAATATGTTTTCTGTACTCCAAAACCTTGAACAGAATTTGACTGGTTATATAGTAAGGAAGATTACCTACTACGTGTACCGGCTTATCGGCAATGATAAATTGAGACCAATCACTTTTTAAGATATCCTCATGTACAATTTTCAGATTAGGGTACTCCTCTGCCAGGTGCTCCACCATTCTCTGATCGATCTCCACTGCCACTACATCATCATACACCTGATGCATTAATCCGGTAATAGCGCCTGCACCGGGGCCGATTTCCACTATTCGATCACCCTTTTGAGCAGGAATGGAATCCACAATTTTCCGGATCATATTTGTATCCTTCAAAAAATGCTGCCCTAAACTCTTTTTGGTTCTGGGATGATTTGCCATATTGATTCAATAACTAAATGAAGATCTTGTCGATTTTGATTAGATTAACATAACAGATTTTCTTCACTTTTACGGATGATTTCGTCAGATTTAAAACTTGAAAGTAAATGGTAACCCGACACTGCATCCGTTCAATCAGATCGCTCACATATGGAAATCAATCCCTTTGATACAGAACAGTTAGGCATTCAAACACTTGAAAAAAGCCTGATGAAAACCAAATCAGCCCGTTCGCTAAAAATAGGTTTACCTAAAGAGACATCTAATGATGAACGGCGGATATCTCTTACACCCGGAGGCGTCTCAATTCTTGTGGCAAACGGTCACGAAATTTTTATTGAGAAAAATGCTGGTGTTGATGCACACTTTTCAGACAGCGAGTACGCAGAGGCCGGCGCTGAAATTGCACATAGTGCCGAAGAGCTCTTCAAAAAATCTGAAATGATAGTAAAGGTAGCACCTCCTACTAAAACAGAACTTGGGTGGATGCAGCCAAATCAGATTTTAATCTCTGCTCTCCATCTTGGACACACCAATCCTGATTTTTTAAACTCTCTGATTAAAAAGGGTGTGTGTGCTATTGGTTATGAATACATAAAAAGCCAAGACAATGAGTTCCCGATTGTTCGGATGATGCATGAAATTACCGGATCGATGTCCGTTCAGATTGCAGCCCACTACCTCGAAAACGGAAGTGACGGACAAGGAATCATGCTGGGCGGCATTTCCGGGATTCCTCCGGCAACCGTTGCCATTTTAGGAGCGGGAATTACCGGAGAGTACGCTGCCCGAACCGCACTTGGGTATGGAGCCCAGGTTTTTGTAATGGATAACGACCTAACGATGCTCCGGCGGCTCGAAAACTCATTTGACCGGCGGATAATTACCGCAACCGCAAATCATCAATATCTCTCCACCGCCTTAGAGTTTGCCGATGTGGTAATCGGAGCTGCTATGACGGAAGGTGAACGCGCTCCCTGCTGGGTCACAGACCCAATGGTTCAATCTATGAAATCGGGCAGTGTGATCGTGGATACCGTGATCGACCAGGGCGGGTGTATTTCAACAAGCGTACCGACAACGCACTCGAATCCGGTTTTCAGAAAATATGACGTGGTACACTACTGTGTGCCGAATATTCCGTCAAACGTTGCCCGAACCGCAACCTATGCGCTCAACAATGTAATTGTACCCTATCTCGTTGAATTGGGTGACGCCAGCGGAATTGAAGAGTGCCTGTGGCGTAATACAGCTCTAAGAAATGGTGCCTATGTCTACAAAAAGCATCTCACTAAAAAAGGCTTAGCCGAGCAGTTTGAAATGCCTTACCGCGATATTGAGATGCTAATAGCGAGCCAGATTTAACCTTCTGTAAAAGTGAAAAGGCAAAAGTAAAAAACTATTCCACGCTTTTTTGATATTACACTCTTCAATTTTGAGTTTTGCCTTTTGACGGATCACCTTGCGAATCAATGAACAAAAAACTTTCACAATGCCAGCATCAGAACTGAGTGAACAAAATTATAGACGAATCGCATTTATAAACTGGGCTCTGTCTGTCCCACTGCTTCTGATTTTCGCATGGCCCTACTATTTTTTCTGCAATTCTTTGGGCATTAGTAAAATAATCGCTTATCCGGGATCCATTATTTTCGCTTTGCCTTTTATGCTAACCATTTTGCACGGTCATGTAACCACAGCCATGGGAGCTCTCCACCGTCATCACTACTATAAATGGTTAAAAGGACACCCTTTTACCTACGGCGTCCTTTTTCACCCCATAATCATCAGTACACGTTTCCGATTGAGCTTAGTCTTATTCAGCTTAATTTTATTGATAGCCGGATTTGTTATTCGGTAGTTTGCCCGAAGTGAGTTCAATCTCCCACTCCGAATCTACCCAAAAGACAGATCAATACGCCTTTCCTTTTTTGATATCCTCAACCACGGCCGGATCGAGAAGTGTTGAGGTATCCCCGATATTTTCAACATCCTCTGCTGCAATTTTTCTCAGGATACGCCGCATAATTTTTCCGGATCGGGTTTTTGGCAGTCCGGAAACAATTTGAATCTTATCAGGCTTGGCTATTGGGCCAATAATTTTGGTTACCAGATCGTGTATTTCCTGTTTGAAATCCTCCGGGCTCTTTGGATCCTTTTCGCAAACCATAAAGGCAAATATTCCCTGCCCTTTCACATCATGAGGATATCCTACAATAGCTGCCTCCACAATATTGGGATGTTCATCAACAGCATTTTCAATCTCAGCCGTACCCAGTCTGTGCCCCGACACATTTAGAACATCATCCACACGACCGGTAATTCTATAATAACCGTCAGCATCACGCCGACAGCCGTCTCCGGTAAAGTAGTACCCTTTATAGGCACTCATATACGTTTTGAGATAGCGCTCATGATCACCCCAGATAGTTCGGGCAATTCCCGGCCACGGATGTTTGATACAGAGATTTCCATTTACGCCATTGCCTTCAATCTCCTTGCCATTTTCATCCATCAGTACCGGAGAAATTCCCGGCAGTGGCAGTGTCGCAAATCCGGGCTTTGTCGGGGTGATTCCCGCCAGCGGTGAAATGGAAATTCCGCCGGTCTCCGTTTGCCACCATGTGTCCACAATCGGGCAGCGCCCTCCTCCAACATGATCATTATACCAGTGCCACGCTTCTTCATTAATTGGCTCACCCACCGTGCCCAGTACTTTCAGTGAGCTTAGGTCATATTTTTGAACATAATCCAGATCGTAGCTCATCAGTGCACGAATTGCGGTTGGTGCCGTGTAGAAATGTGTGACCTTATATTTTTCAACCACCTCCCACAGCCGGCCGGGATCGGGATAGGTTGGGGTTCCCTCAAAAATTATTCCTGTAGCTCCGTTGAAAAGCGGACCATAAATAATATACGAGTGGCCGGTAATCCAGCCTGCATCCGCCGTACACCAATAGACATCCTCCTCCTCAACTTGAAACACATTCCGGAAGGTATAGCTGGTATAAACCATGTATCCGCCGCAGGTATGCAACACACCTTTTGGCTTGCCGGTTGAACCGGATGTATAGAGAATAAAAAGCGGATCTTCCGCATCCATCTCTACAGCCTTGTGACGCTTTGATGCATTCCGAATAAGCATGTGCCACCATTCGTCCCGGCCTTCAACCCAATCGATTTCGCGGTTGGTACGCTGGCATACAATTACATTCTTTACAGTAGAGCAGCTCTCAAGCGCTTCATCAGAAATATCTTTCAGCGGAACATGCTTGTCGCCGCGACGAAGTCCGTCGTTGGTAATCAGCATTTTTGCATCGCAATCCTGAATCCGTTCGGCCAGAGCCTGAGCAGAAAAACCGGCAAACACAATCGAGTGAACAGCTCCAATACGTGCGCAGGCAAGGGCTGATATAATCAGCTCCGGCGTCATCGCCATATATATACAGACACGGTCTCCTTTTTCAATCCCTTTGCTCTCCAGAACGTTGGCAAAACGGCATACATCCTCATGTAGCTGGCGATAGGTGATTGTGCGGCGAAAACTGTCAGGATGATTCGGCTCAAAAATAAATGCGGTTTTATGGCCGATGGTATTCAGATGCCGATCGAGCATATTCTCAGTAATATTCAGCTTGCCGCCCTCAAACCATTTGATATCTCCATTTTCAAATCCCCCGGAGTGTACTTTATCCCAGCTTTTTCGCCAGTAAAACGTTCCGGCCTCATGCTCCCAGAATTTTTCGCGATTCTTTTCGCTCTGATCGTAAACTTCTTTGTACTCTTCAAATGATTTGATATTCAGCCACATGACAATCTCTGTTTGGTTTGATATTAAAACGAAGCGCTTTCATTTTGTCGTTTTTTCTGCTCATTATCAAGATTATTTTCAATCTTTTGCCAATCTAAACGGGAACGACACTGCCACTTCCGGAATTTATGCTATCTGATTGACTCAAAGATTATCTATGTATAGCGATCGCGGACAAAAAATCATTGAAACATGGTTTCAGGAAAAGGGAATCACTCCGTTTGAATGGCAAAGAAATGTCTGGCAACAAATAAAAGAGAATAATAGCGGCCTTTTAAATGCTCCCACGGGCAGTGGAAAAACCTTTGCGCTATTCATGCCGGTTTTAATGCGATGGATCAATGAGCACCCTGAAGATTATACAGACCTTCAAAACAATGGGTTGCAGCTGTTGTGGATTACACCTCTTCGAGCGTTGGCTAAAGATATCGAACAGGCGATGCAGGAAGTTGTGGATGAACTCAACATACCGTGGCAAATACAGCGCAGAACCGGTGACGTATCCTCCTCGGTAAAACAGAAGCAGAAGAAACAGATGCCGGAAGTTTTGATCACAACCCCGGAAAGCCTGCATATTCTGTTAGCCCAAAAAGGGTATCCAAAACGATTTAAGAATCTAAGCACCGTAGTGGTTGATGAGTGGCATGAGCTGATTAGCTCAAAACGCGGAACGCAGACCGAACTCGGTCTGTCCCGACTTTTTGGAATGAAGGAAAATCTTCAGGTATGGGGAATTTCAGCTACTATCGGAAACCTGGAAGAGGCCCTGGAAGTTTTGCTGGGACCCGGACGGGCTAAAGTTGGAATGATTATCAAAGCCGATGTTCAGAAAAAAATTAACGCTCATTCCATACTCCCGGATGATGTTGAAAAGTTTCCATGGTCGGGACATCTGGGAATTCAGCTTCTTCCAAAAATACTCCCCATTCTTGATAGCCCCGGCTCAACACTTATTTTTACAAATACACGATCACAGTCTGAAATCTGGTTCAGAAATATCCTGGAAGCCAAACCGGATCTGGCCGGAACTATCGCGCTTCATCACGGATCACTTTCATCGGAAATTAGAAACTGGGTGGAAGAGGCACTTCACGACGGAACTTTAAAAACTGTAGTCTGCACCTCCAGCCTGGATCTTGGAGTTGATTTCCGTCCGGTCGACAAAGTCATCCAAATCGGCAGCCCAAAAGGTGTCTCAAGATTTATGCAGCGAGCCGGACGAAGCGGTCACAGGCCTGATGCAGAGAGCAATATCTGGTTTGTTCCCACCAATGCGCTGGAATTGATCGAAGCTTCCGCCCTTAAGGATGCTTTGGAAAATGAAAGAATTGAAAGTCGTACGCCGATCTTAAAGCCATACGACGTTTTGTCTCAATATTTAGTAACACTAGCAGTTTCTGAAGGTTTCGACCCGAACCAGATCTACAACGAGGTAAAGCAGACATTTGCATACCAGACACTTCAGGATAAAGAGTGGAGCTCCATTCTGGATTTTATTCACACAGGCGGATCTTCACTGGGACGATATGATGACTACTCAAAAACAGAGATAGATGAAGATGGAACCTGGAAAGTCTACGATCGCAGGATAGCAAGAAGACATCGAATGTCTATCGGGACCATCACAAGCGACACAATGCTATCCGTTAAATATCTTAAAGGGAGCAGACTCGGCAGGATTGAAGAATGGTTTATATCACAGCTAAACATCGGCGATACATTCTGGTTTGCAGGCAGAAACCTTGAACTGGTACAGATAAAAAACATGACGGTATATGTACGTCGATCCAAACAAAAGTCGAGCAAAGTCCCAAGCTGGCTGGGCGGCCGAATGTCGCTCTCATCAAACATGTCAGAATTGCTTCGAAAAAAATTCAGGGAAGCCGCTGAGGGTAACTCCGAAAATGAAGAATTAAAATCAATAAAACCTATTCTCGATGTTCAGCGAGAGCGGTCAGTCATACCCAATGAGGAACAGTTTTTAATAGAGAAATCGTGGTCAAAAGAGGGATGTCACTGTTTCTTTTTTCCTTTTGAAGGACGATACGTTCATGAAGGCCTATCGGCTTTGATCGCCCATAGATTGTCAAAACTACAACCGATAACCTTCTCTATAGCCATGAATGATTATGGGTTTGAACTCCTTTCTGATCAGGATATTCCGATTGAAGCCGGTTTAAAGAGTGATATCTTTTCAGAAGATAACCTGATCAAGGATATTATGAACAGCCTGAACAATACAGAATTGGCAAAAAGGAAGTTTCGAGGGATCAGTCAAATTGCCGGATTGGTTTTTACCGGTTTTCCCGGCAACAAAAAAGCGGGGAAGCACCTTCAGATGTCCTCTTCACTCTTTTTTGATGTATTCACAGAACATGAACCGGATCACCTGCTGCTTCAGCAAGCCTATGACGAAGTACTAAATGAACAGCTGGATGAAGCCCGCCTTCGAACGGCACTGGACAGAATCAACAAACAGGACATTATTTTCAGAGAAGTGGACCGCTTCTCTCCACTCGCCTTCCCGATATTTGTTGACAGATTGCGGGAACGGCTCTCATCCGAGAAGCTGATCGATCGTATCATGAAAATGCAAAAAGAACTGGAGAGGAGTTAATTTAAATGTCATTTAAGGATACAATTAAGCTCAACATTCGAAACCAACAATTTTCTCTTCTGCCACAGAAAGCTCTTTTTTGGGCAGATAATGAGTACCTGATCCTAAGCGATCTCCATCTTGGAAAAACGGGCCATTTCAGAAAATCCGGAATTGCAGCACCGGGCAGTGCTAACCTCAAGAACTTGGACCGATTGTCCAAACTGATTGACTCCACTGAACCTGAAAAATTATTCGTACTTGGGGATCTGTTTCACAGCAGCGCAAACAGGGAGTGGTTTCAGTTTGAAAAGTGGCGACAAATATATCCTGATCTAAACATTCTTTTGGTTTCCGGAAATCATGATCAACTTCATGACTCTTTTTATCAGTCCGCAAATATTGACGTGACGAATCGCTATGTTTTTGATGATTTTCTGTTTGTTCATGACAGTGCCGATATGAAAGAAGAGATATCAAGAACGATCGTTTCTGGCCATATTCATCCCGGAGTAAAACTGAAAGGTAAAGGCAGACAAAAACTCAGACTACCCTGTTTTTCTGTTTCTGATAGAGAAATTGTCCTGCCTGCTTTCGGTGAGTTTACCGGATTACATCTTATTCAGCCGGGGCGTCACCGACAAATTTTCCCTATTGTTGAAAATCGAGTTATCAGCTTAGAAAGCACAACTGAATGATTGTTCATTCGAAATGAGTTATTTAAGAAAATAAAATATGAGTGATATGAAAAAGAGACTCTTACTATTTGTACTGGTTCAATTTTTATTTACTGGCTGGATATTAGCCCAAAATTCGACCCCCAACTTGGAACAAATCAATCGGGACCGAATTCAGTTGAACAGTAACGGAATGTTTGTATTGGGCGGCTGGGCCATTACCAATATTGCCATTGGCGGTATTGGGATGACTCAAACCGGTGGACGCACAAAATATTTCCATCAGATGAATGCCGCGTGGAATACCGTAAACCTCGGGATAGCCGGTTTTGGTTACTATGGATTGAGCAACTCATCTCTGGATCTATCTTTATCGGATACTATCAATGAATTTCACAACTTCGAGAATATCCTGCTTTTCAATGCCGGCCTTGATGTTGGCTATATGGCAATCGGGGCCTATTTATGGGAGCGAGGGTTACGGAAGGAGAGTGATCGCCTGGTTGGTTATGGCCAATCGATGATTCTTCAAGGTGGATTTCTGTTTACGTTTGATATTATTCTCTATCTCCTCAGTAGAAATCAAAGCAGGTCTCTAATTGAGAATATTGAAAACATTCAGTTTACAGGCACATCCCTATCGCTAACAATTCCTTTTTGATCTGCTACTTAGACGCCTTCCTCTTGTAGCAGTGATGAAGAATATTCAATATCCTGGATTTTCGAATGCGAACGTTACCGCTCGAAATGTTAAAGTGTTCGGCATACTCCTGGCTGCTCTTATCCGGATGTTTTAACATATATTTAATGAGTGAACGGCTCTCTCTGTCGAGCTCATAAAGACACTCTTCTAACTGCTTCATTCGCTCTTCATCCATTAAGTTTTGAATCTGTTCTGCAGGCTCTGCCTGGTCATACGCTTCATCGGGAGCGGCAAAGCGATGTTGATATTTTTTGTAGCGGACATATTCATTTTTAACAGAAAGAGTAATGTATCTAAAAATATACTTATGCTCCCTGATCTTGTCTTTTCGAATTCGATCATAAACCTCTGTGAAAACTTCCTGGGTACACTCACGAGCTTCATTTCGATCAGCTTTCATGGTAATGACTAGATAGTCCACGATCCTCGGCATTAGCTCCTCAAGAAGCCTGTTAGCCGTCGAATCGTCCCCATTCTGTATAGCTTCTACCAATTCCGAATAATCAACTCTGGCCAAAACTGTGTCCTAATACATTATATTTACACGGCTTATCAACCAAAACCCCGATCAATATTCCATTTGATGATACTTTAAAGAATATATAAACCGATACAGAGAGTACAAATCATTTTTGTAAATAAAATTATCCACACAAATCTATTTATTAAAATTTTCACGCTTCCTTAGACAATTAAATTTATTTCACTTACAATTTATTTTGTAACAATACAGACACTAAATACTCTTGTACTTAACCATACATATACTAACTAATTAACCGAACCAATACAGAAAATATCATGGATACATATAAAACAGTGATTTCGAAAATATCTTTAACCGCAATTGCTCTCTTTTTCGCTGCAGGCTGTGCAACTGTTACAGACGCTAATGTTGACCTGATGGACGAACCCGCTGTGGAAACAACCACCATCGAACGTGCCGGAGATACCTGGGACCAGAGAACCGGCGACGATATGGACCCGATTAT